>Ga0307507_10003850_pt1 | contig 27977 bp, 33 predicted proteins | sample 7_EM_MG_FD_207223 | JGI IMG/M metagenome (GOLD analysis project Ga0307507, IMG submission 207223) | Populus trichocarpa ectomycorrhiza microbial communities from riparian zone in the Pacific Northwest, United States - 7_EM | ecosystem: Host-associated > Plants > Roots > Unclassified | place...
CGTTGCGGACTCGATCAAGAGTCCTTCCCCCATGCCACCCTCCACTGCCCTGACCCCTTCAGGGCCCAGAACCTTCTACTGAAAGAGGTCACCTGCGTCGAGGCGGACATCTTCATCTGGAACGAACCCCTCCTTATAAAAGCCCAAGGCCACTATATCCCCAGCACCAGGACCGGCCTCCCCCCGGAAATAAACTTGGATTTTTCTTTTTTACCCCCTAGTTATCCCCCCCACCTCAACCCGCGGATGTAACGCCGCCTGTATGAGTGTGTGTAGTTTTTCCTTTGAGTAAATGCTCTTAGTTATATACTTCCTTGCAATAAGCACATAGGTTTGGCTAGATGCTAGTAACTTCCTTTCAGAGAAATTTGTCGTATGAGAGCATTGGCAAATGGTTTTATGCCAAGTATTTTCCGATTTTGTGGTAGACTTAGGTATTTGGTTCCTTTTTCTGTTCTTGTTTTTGATTTATCGGTTTTGTTCTTTCCATAGCTAGCACTACACGAAGCTTCTTGTACCTAAAAACAATGAACGCATGATAAAAAACACACAAAAAAAAAAAGACTTGGAATTTGGGTGCCTGGGTAGTTGGGACGTGGGCCTTTCCTTATTCTCCACCCTCTTGGAGGCCCAACCTCTTGATATGTGTTACTATAAGACCCTCCTGTTTCCAAATGCTTTTTACCTTCCTTTTCAAGTTTCAAGTCATTCTCCCCCCCTGTCCCCAACCCCAGAGTGGCCTGTTTTGTTGCAAAACAGTTTTTGTTGAGTTTTTCGCTTTTACCTTTTTTTCCCCACAAGACGGAGGACTTTATTGCCCTTGATATTTTTACACCATGAGGGTGTTTTGGCTCCTGCTTCACCCAGTTCAGGAGAGGAAATGTCTACGCACACCACATAAGCCCCCTGCCTCACTCAGTGTCCCCCAACACGGCCCTCCCTAAGTATAACTTACTCTTATCAGTACACCTGGCATGCACACCCGTTACCCCTATACCAGTTCAGATATACCTAGCGCCATTGACCTTGCATTCTCCAACCCTTTCATCTTCCCAGCATTCAGATCCTGGGATGCCATCTCCCTTTGCTCCTGAGAATCCAATCACTTTCCAATCCTCGTCTCTCTCACTCCCCACATTCCACAGTCAGACTAATCCCGAACCCACTGGCAGGAACTCAATTGGCCGCCAATTTCTGACCCTGTCAATGGCTGGCGGATCCCTCTGCCCCCGCTCTACCCCTCTTCCACACAACGGGACTAATGATTTGACACATCCCTCTTAGTCCTAACCGCCACGATCAAAACCTTAGCCCCCCGTTCCCACCCTTCCCCCATGTCCAAACCTTGGTGAACCCCCCTACTCACCACCTTGAGCAAAGAATTCTCCAAGGCCATGCGCACAGCCAAAAAAAATCACCGGTTGTCATCCCTCTCCCTGGCCAGACAGTGCAGGACAGGCTACCTCAAAGCCATCACGAGAGCGAAATCGGACTACGGAGCCATTTTCCTGGCCAAAACTATCAGTCAGAACATATGGACAGTGACAAAATTCGTCGTCCCAAGCAAAACACCCAAGTGCCCCACCCTCCCGGGACCCTCGAACCTAGTAACTACAAACCAAGCTTTACTGGAAGACTTCTTTCCCACAAAGGAAGAGATTGCCCACGCAGTGTCGATATCCTCACCCTTCTCTGCCCCCGGCACCGGCAGAGTCCCCTCCTCAATATGGAAGAAAGTCAACAGCCACAACCCTAAGATCCTCTTACACCTCCTATCCCCTCTGGGGTCCTTCGGTTACCACCCCCCTCGCTCAAGACTGCAACAGGTGTTGTCCTGGGAAAACTCAGAAGCCCTCCTACGACTCCGACTCCTCCTTTCGGATCATAGTCCTTCTAAAAACCATCTCGACAATCCTAGAACGGGTTATGATGGTCAGACTTTCTGGCCTAGCCTGCGCCAGGGGCTTCCTCAACCCCAACCAATGCCGCTCCCTCCCCAGCCTCACTGCTTTTGACACTTGCATGTTCCTCAATCATGAAGTCAGAACCCTGAAGAGACCTAGGGTTAGGGTCTCCACACTCTTTCACAACATCCAAGCCGGCTTTGACAACGTCGAGGCCCGCTCTCTCAGAGTATCCCTCCTGACTAAGAACATCCCTCCTACATGGTAGACTTGGTCTCCTCCTCCCCTTCCAAAAGAACCTGCACCCTAGTGTTCCAAGTCTCACCCAACCCCTCCGTACTGGAGTCAGTAGGTACCCAGCAAGGTTTCCCGATCTAACCCCTCTGCTTCCTCATCTACGTCGCCCCTCTTCACATGACAGTCCCTAGGGGAGTCAGGCTCTCCCCTGTGGATGACCTCTCCCTCAACCTGGCATCCGCCTCCCACATGGGAAGCATCCATCGCCTCCAGACGCTTTTCATCATCATCTCTGAAAGAGGAAGAAAGATAGGGGTCTCTTCCTCCGTCCCAAAAACCGTACTCATCCATCGTCCGACCCCTAGCTAAAGATCACAATCCTCCAGACCCCAGATTTCTGTCGACGGGTCCCTCTTCCACCCCTCAGGAGTGGTAAGGTGGCTTAGCTACTCGCTATATCCCTCCCTCAACTCCTCACACCACTTTAGCCACCGACTCTCGCTAGCAAATGCGGCCTTCTCCTTTGTCCACCGCCTCTCCACCCCTGGGGCAGGCGCCCGACCCTTCCTCTGTCACCAAATTGCGCAAGGTCTCCTCCTCCCCATCCTCACATATGGGGCCGACTATTTACCCCAAACTCCCACTCCCTTAAAGGTATGAACAGTCTTTGGCCTAAGGTCCAGAGGTGGCCTACCAACACCTCCTTCTCTACTCCCACCTCCCTCTGTTCCCGAGAGGCATCCCTCCCTCCAATTGTCCAGTATTGCATTTACATAAGACGGCTAGCAGGGCTGCGAATCGCCTGCGCCTCCCACCACAGCCAACCCAGCTGCCGCACAGCTCCCTCACTCCTTCCCCTCTCTCAGCAACTTTAGCACACAAGACTCCTCCAGACAAGTCAGGAAGGGCCTTCCATCTGTGTATCTCCCCTAGACTGGCACACAACCTCTCCCCTCCCCCCCACTCAGAAAAAACCTACTAGACGACACCCTGGCCCACCTAAGCCTCCCCCTTCAAGAAGGAGTGTCTGATTTCCTGCTGATGCTTCATACCCTTCCCCCCTCCGGCACTGACATACTGCCCAACACACTCATGAAAAACACTTTCGCTGCCCTTCGGGGAAGAGCTAAAACCATGCTGCTCAAGGAATAGACAACCCAGTATCCCTCATCCCCTTACTACACCCTCACCCCCAGCTTCTCTCCGCACCTCTTCATGGCCCTGGGAAGGTGCGTGGCGGGAACGCTCCACCAGATACGAGCCGGGAAAGGTTCCCTGCCCGCCCGCCGCTCCTGGTTCGAGAAAGTCGAATGAAAACCCTGCCCAAGGTGCCACCGAGACGAAGAAACCTTCGACCACACTCTCCTAAGATGCACTGCCCACTCCCACGATGGAGACCTCCTCCTGAAAGCGATTAGGTGCATGTAGCCCCGCGCCCCACTCAGGCCCGATAATACATTCCTCCAGGACTTGAGCCGGTTCATCCTCAACACAAGAACCGGGTTTCCCCTCCATATACTCCCCCACTCTCCCCCTCTCTCCACCACCGACACCCACCACTTTGGGGAAATCTATTTTCCCCACCCTTTATGCCACGTAAAACACCCTGGCAGCCGACAAGACATGTTTTGTTTTCTTGTTATTTTTCAATTAATTTTGATATCATGTAAAGGTTTCTGCAAATGGTTTTGGCCGTAATCTTTCAGACTGTCAAGGAATAAAGCAATAATGAGTTTCTTTTGTTCCAAGTTTTTGATTTATAGATTTCATTCTTTCAATAGCTAGCGCTGCACGAAGCTTCTTGTACCTCAAAACAAATGAACCCAAGATATAAAAAAAAATAAGGCTTGGCATTTGGGTTCTTCATGCAACCATCGAAGTTCTTTCATATACTTTACTTTCAATACAAAAGATCGTTCATCTATTCCACTTTCGGTAATCAAGATATGACTGTCTGACACGATCCTAGCGATCAACACTGCTAGCTAGGAGTCAAAGGGCTAAGGTATCGCTGTAGCTATCGGGCTGAGGGAAGTTCTCGTTAGCGAACTTTTGGTTACCTGCTGCAAGTATGACCTGGTGAGGAGAGGATTGTAACATTAACTAACTTAAGGTTGGCAACCATGAGACTTTCCACTAACTAGAGTACTCAGCAATTGAGATATTGCATGGAACAACAATTTCTCTTAACAAACCCAACATGGGAATTCTTTCTTTGCACTGACAGTAGATTATGAGAATGGTAATCACTGAGTACGCAAGGAAAAAAAAGCAGATTGATGGCTATTCTTGTGATTTCCAGCATGAAAGATAAGGGGAATTGTGGGGGTGTAGATAGACTAGTGTACCAAGATAGCCCCTTGACCTGCGACCTGTTTTGACTGTCTAGCAACCCAAATATAGGATGGTTACAAAGTAGGTAAAGAGTTTTGCCACATCTATTGGAATCAGATCTTGGTTGAAACGTCTCCTCTAGTTTTCCTACCAAAATCTCTTAACCAGGGAGATAGGTAAACCGCCACCTAGTAACTCATTTCTCACATCGACTTAGTCTAAGCCTCCGGGACATAGTCTCGTCTGATTCCACTCTGTGGTATAGGGATCGTATTGTTCCTCTATGAATTCCGCCACTACCTAGGAGGCGGTTACAGGGTTGGTGATGTAGTTTGATGGGAGGGCGGAGGATTTGAGGGACAGTATGTCGGATGAGTACATCTTAGTGGATGCAAGCACTTTCCCTATTTCTGGGGAAATGAGGAGCGGAATGGCTGGAGAGATAGTGGCATCTGGGGTGCCAGCAGGACTGACAGTGCAGTGAGTAAGCAGTAGGGGCATTGGATCGATAAGGGGGCGGGGTCAAAGATATAGTTATAGTGATGAGAGGTATGATAGGGGTCCGGCGGGCAGGGGCATTTCCGGGGCTTGTGGGACTCAAGCCCCTGGAATAGGTTAGCTTGAGGTGCGGTAGTGAAGCTTTGTGTGTTGGTTTTGAGTTATAACAATTTTCAGGAAGGAAAGTGTGTGAGAGGGAACCTGTGGTGTTCATGGATTGATATAGTCCCGATCTTTGGCCATTGTGATTGTAGTGTTGCCAAGCGCACCCTCAGAATCTTGGATGATTACGGAAATATGTAGATTTATCTTCTCAACTTTATCTTTTTAATAACTATAGCATTGCATGCCTGTCTGGTGAACTGTCGGGGTGCAGTTGGCTACGAAAGGAGACAGAGTTGTCGGTTAGTGCAAGGTTGGTAGAACCAGATTTCTGTTGGTCAGGTATTAGCTTTGGGGATTTTACATTTTAGCAAGGCCTGGGTTTAGGGGCTGTAGGCATAGTTAGTTAGGGTAAATGAGGCAGAGAGCCCAAAGAAACCCATAATGGAAAATCGATTGCAAGATAAAAAAAAGAAAACAAAAGCTCCACACAAATTTCTTGCTAAACACAACTTTGTGGCTTAAAACAATTTAGTAACAAAATATAGAATTTGAAGTGTATACTGGCAGATCAGAATAAGATTACTTTAATTTAAATTCATTTTTTCCCATTTGCCTGCTTCTTCAAGTTTGCCTGTTCCTTTGATAGACTCTTTGCCTGCTTCTTCAACTCTTCGTGTTCCTTTGCCTTTCCCTTTGCCTGTTCCTGTAACAATTTTTGCGCTACAGGTCTACAATGTCTTGCTTCAAAAGCGGCTTTGATCACATCAAGGAAAGGTTTTTGTGCTGCAGTATCAGCTTTTTTTTTTGGATTGCGTGCCCTACATAATTGGATTTCTGCCTTTTTCAAGTGAGGATCCTCCCTTCGTTTTAGCATTTGTTGTGCTTCAGAGAGAAAAAATGACTCCACCAGTTGGTACATGCCTTCTACTTTGAGCACACTGTCTTGCAGTTCTGGCATGCTTGGAAGCCCACGCATTTTGTATGTATTTTATAGTTAATGTACCACAGTGTCCCAGAGCCTATCCTGCTTGTAAATCCAGCTTCAGTTGATACTAAATGTCTGGTAACATATCTTTTGCTTAAAGCAATAATTCCTCCTAATGGCTCTGGAGAGTTGGTATGGTTGTCGGAATACTTGGGTCTAGTCCAGATGGTGGTTCAGCCTGGGGACTAGCTCTGGGTTCGACCTCTGTTAGCTTTGAAATAACCCTCTCAGTGTCATGAGGAATAAGGCCTGTGGCCTTGAATGCTGATTGGACCGTAAAGATTTTGAATGTTAGCTGGCTTATAGAATGAATTCTCTCAAGAAATTCAGCTTTATCAGAATCAGCACAACCCATGCTAGTGGCTGTCTCCATCGCTTATCGGTGATAAACCTTGTCAGGTTGAAATCCAATATCATCTAAAGTATTTCACGCAGTAATGGGTCACCCCCCAGTAATGGGTCCCTTATTTACCATAACCATATTTGATAATTTTGTAATTCTAGTTAGCAAAACATCTCAGATCAGATCCCAATTCATTTGCCAAATAGACACTGGACCTTAGAACCAGCCTGTGACTTTGTGTAACTTGAATTTACTTTTTACATCTGTAAATACTGCAACTGAGATATCATGAATGTGGAAGAAATAGTGATACTCAGAAGGAAGGACCTATGTAAAAAGTCAATTATTTTTCAAGGAAACAGTATACGTGATTTCAGTATATATTCTATGAATTATAAAATGTTAGGGCAAGATTTGAAGGCAAGCAATAGCTCTAAAACTGTGTGATCTTTGACTCTTCTACTCTTATTGATCTGAACACACAACCAACACTTATTCTATATCAAATTTGTTCAAATTTCAACTTAGAATCAATAGTAAACACGAAGCCAGAACTGGAGAATTGCCTCCAATGTGCCATTGCCACCAAAAAGGAGGATCCTGATCTCTCACTAAACTATTTGGCTGAAACTTTTGGAGTTTCCAATACCACTCTTCACAACCATTTTAAAGATAGTTCAACTCCTTGCAAGGTTGCCCATGAAAGCCACCAGTTGCTTAGCCACCTGGACGAGAACGTAATAGTCCAAAGCATTCAAAATTGTAATGATTGTGGCATCTCCCATATAAGGAAGGCAAAGGCTCAGGCAGGAAGTATCTGGAGAGCCAAGGATACGAGACAACAGGTAACCAACAAGGGAGTCCAGGCTAGTAGACTGAAATTAGTCTCTCCGGTTGTTTCTGAACATTTAGAAGGTGAAATAGGTGAGGAAGAGGAAGAAACGGTTGTATGTATGTTTGCTCAAAATGCTCGATATTTTGAAAACTCTTGCTTACAATGAATAGTTGCCGAAGTTCAAATCCACAACTTCCAGCTCAAGCAGCAGCCATCCCTCCAAGTATATGAGGGGTTCAATCAATTATGTCATAAGTGGAGGAGTGGGAACATTAGCATCAGTGGAGAATTAGAATATTCTCATGTAATATAACCCTGTTGGATTCTGGGGGCATTTCTCTTCCAGAATATCTCATCCTATGTAATTTGCATTACCTATTTTCGTTCCATAGTAATGTGATATTTCAAACCTGTTGGTTGAACGCTGGTTGCAGAATCTGAGTTATTATCTAATTTCAAAAATTTGAATAAGTGACCCATTACGGGCAGTTGACCCATTACAGAGTGAAATACCTTAATGGCTGAAGCTGGTGACTTGAATGAGGTGGAAGACAGAAAGGGATAATCTTATAATTATCATAATAATTGATCACGTATTTGACCAAGTAATGGGACACTCACTAGTTATGGGACACTACGTGAAATACTACTACTTGAGAGAAAAACCGTTATAACTCAGAGAGTATCATATTACATGAGCTCCGAATTTGTATACCAACAGCCAGTACCCATAGCCTTAACCTCCTCTAAAGTCATCTCGATTGGAGCAATATAGCTCTATCTATGACTAAATATATACTACAAGTGAGAATTCATGATTGACTTACATGGTCAAGGTTTTTGAAGAGAGAAAATATTTTAAAAATATTCTACTTCTTGGAACAGGTAGAGGTGGTTCTGGGCCTCAACTGACGGATAGTAGTATGTGGATGGGAGGTCCGTTGAAGGCAAGTCGTTAGTTTTACTAAAAGTGAAAAATAACTAGATAGAAGACTAAACTGATAAGTCGCTTGATATGATTGAGAATCCACCATTTCTTCATCACTACTGCTCTCAGACTCCTCGTTATCAGAGCTGGATGTGTTAACCTCCTCGACATCATCCTGCTGAATCACCTTTCTTGTATTGGTCTTGGATTGTGCCTTTCTCTGAACTAGAGCTTTGGTCTCCTTACGCTTTGCTGCTACTTTACCCTTTTTCTTATCAAGTTCCAGAAGCTTGTGATACAGCTTAGCCAAGTGCTTGGAACTAAGTGGAAGTCCACCGTGTAGCTGTCGTCTATCCACCTTGGCCGGCTTTACTAGTTGGCGTACTTTATCAACCTCCTCCTCGGCAATAACTTTTGCATTATCGATAATACGCGCTTCTTTCATACCCCTAGGCAAAAGGTCCTGGAGGACTTTGTTGGCTGAACTTTCTTCAATTTGCTGACTACTTAGCTCAATACGATCAAGCTCGGGTGCTCCAACTGCTCTGTCAGTGGATGGTCGAAGACCAGGACGTCGGGTAGCCAAAGGAGTCTTTGGAACCATCGTTGGCTGCAAGATGGATCCCTCAAAATCCGATTTCTGTTGCATGTGATAAGTCCAGAGGCACGCCAGGCGGACATGATGGTTTCAGGCTTAAAAGTCTTGAATCTTACCCTCTGAAGCATGGGAATGATATCTCGCTTCTTGATAGTACCATGGGGGCCTTGTTGAAGTACATGATTTTCAAGCTCTTGCTTGTAATAAGTTGTAAGAGGGCCAAAGAGACTGACATCAAGAGGCTGGAGAATATGAGTCGAATGGGACAGGAGGCAGACAAGATGAATGTTGTGATCGATTGCATACTTAACAAACTCATAGTTCTCAACATGTGTTGAATGGGCATCCAATACAAGAATAGGATGCTGGTTGATACCTTTTGCCGGATGTGTCCTTGGTTCAAATACCTCCTGAAACCACTGCCATGTTATCTCAGTATTGGTGTAACCTTTGGCGGAGGTGGCAAAGGATGCATCTTCCTTCTCTTCAATTTCAATATTGGTGTGGTGTCCAATCAAGTGTGCATTGGCCTTGAATATAATCAGGGGAGGCAAGACTTGCGCTCCACCTGATATTGCTTCAACAATTGTGACCCAATCACAACCACCATCTTGGATGAGGCTGGGATTTCGGCGGGAGGCACGGCAGATCATGGTTCCTGCTCCTCCTAATCCAATAGCGAGTCCCTTCTCGTCTGTATTCCAGGGGTCTTCATCCTTGACATGAAACTTGCACCCAATATGATAGAAGCGATCAAGATGCTTTTGAAAGGAATCCAGGTCAGTGGCCAGAGCTCTTTCTCTATCCACACATCCTGCTATTTTGGAATCCAAGTCAGGATGGCGACCCAGAAAGTGTGTCAACCAATGCTCTGCAACTTGGTCCGTGGAATTCCGTGCACGAAGGAGACTCTGAACGATTTGAAAGACATGTCTGCTGCGAGTTGGAAATCCATAGTCATCCCACTTCTTGATCCAGGAACTTAATACCTCCTCTTCTATTTTGGACAGAACCTGTTGCGATTCATGAGCTGTCTTTGCCGCTATTGTCTTTTGGTAGATTCGATTGTAGAGGGTGGATTTTGGTACTTCAAACTGGATAGACCGTTTGCGGACAGAAAGGGTTGTATCAGCCGCATGGGCCTTGAGCTCTTCTTGGAAGCCGTGTCTCTCTACTATTCTTGGGGGAAGGCATTCATATTTCTTTCCTGTTTGAGGTAGTATTCTGAGAGGGTAGTTACTTTGTGTGTACTATGAGCGAGGTGTAATCAGAATTGGACAAAAATAACCACAACTGAAAATCAACAACTCCAGTTAAATAAGAGAGGAACTGCCATGATTCTTTGGAGTATTATAAAACAGACCTTAACAATAGTTCATATAGAAAAACATTTCCAAATTTACCTGTTTTAGTCTGTCAAATTACTCATCAATGTTGGTGTTGCAAATTCTTCATATATTACCCTTTTAGGTCAATTACCAATATTCCTCTACAGAAAGAACAGATTATTTCTTCATAGGCTGAAACTATAGATAGTATTCTACCTTATGCTTGAGTATTAGGTCCTTTGATCTCCAATGGGCTATGCTATTTCAATTTCAATTTTACATGTCAGATTTTAAAAAGTGTCTCATACCTAGTCAGTGTCCCATTACTAGGTCGAATACGTTAAACTCCTTTCGACAATAAGAGCCAAATCTATGGAGGAGCAAGAGTCGAGATACACCAGGTTGTCATTGTGCCGAAAAATATTGTAAATCAACATGCTACTTTATTATTAATTAGTCATTATTGTAACCAGTGTCCGAGAGACCAATAAGATAGTTTTCTGGGATACTTGTTGTTGTGTGTGAATACTCTTGGTGAATAGATCCAGGAGGGACAATTGTAGGAGGTAATGTGTCGCTGTTTCCACTTGTTGTTTCACAATCAGTAATTAGTGCTCGATTGGTCAAACTATCAAACTATCCTTGCCGTGTAGGTTCACCTGTTATAACCTATTTATCGCGGGCAATATAAATACGGAATCTGGCCTCATTCAAATTGTACTGCTCACAAGGCTCAATTATCATTTGTTTACCAACAACCTTGTATAAGGTAAAGCAAGCTCGAATATTGTCAGATTGAGAGACGTTCAAGCAGTCAGCCTCAATCGATTTTTCCTTCCAGCCAAAGTGCTCAGGATAACGATTGGATAATCGGTTGGCCCAATGTTCACTAACAACAGGAGCTTGACTAGACCCTGTATGAGCCTTTTGCCGAATGGTATTTGCACAACTAGTAACCATTAGCAATTGGGCACTTGTAGCTATACTATCCTGACGATTGAAATACTGGCATACTGCAAGCTCTTGATCATCTGAGAGCCTGTGGTTGGCCCTTGACCGCTCCTGACTGGATTTGCGGCCTTGTAAATGTGCTCAGAGGTGTCAATCTGAGACTTCATTGTTCCGAGCGACTTCAGCGATATTTGGATATCGGTTTTGGCCATTTCGAATAAAGGCAACGGCAGCTTGGATTTGTACTTCAACCACCTCATGAGGCTCAACTGCCTGGCTTAGAAGAACAAAAGCTGGTACTGGCAACATAATTCGTTGTGGTATGAAAGGTGTGAGTATGATCGTTTATGATAAAGAGAACTATGAGTCTTCTTTTTAACATTTCCTAACTCCACATATAGTATTATGCTAAATCACAAACAATACTAAGTTGCAAAATTACACTGAGCCACAAACTTATATTGAGCCACAAGGTGTGTTGAGCTACAAATTTGTGTTGAGCTTTGTTTTTTTTTTCTTTTCTTTCAGTCTGTTTCGACCTTACACCTTGCCAGTACTATCAGGCTTTCTGTAGGCTCATCGCCTCGTCTGCCTCTGACCCCCGCAGATCTCCGCCAAGATGAACCAAAACTAACTAAGTCCTCCAACAGCCTATCCGGGTACAAAAATAAAAGATCGCTTCCCCCTGTAGCCTTCTGCACCCCAAGCGGGTCACCAAATGGCAAAATGAATAACTCAGACCAGCAAACTGACATTAACAAGAGAACCTCACCCTGTACCGATACCCCGCAAGTTCAAGCAGGTGGGCTCGCAACATGAAATAATCCATGTGTCCGCATACAAAGCTATCAAAAGACAGGTGTTAACATCCCTTACGTCAATCAAAGAACTTAACCATCTAGCCCCCCCGGCACCCATTGACAACAAAAGAAACCCCAAAGAAAACCGCTACAGGCGCTACCCAACTGGCACCCTCAATAGCCGAACAAGCCAGCTCACAAAACCAACCCTACCAAAATACCCGCTGTCTATGGATTTCGGTAAATTACCAATCTCCCTCAACGGCAAAAAAAGAAACCCCCCAAACCACCAGTCCTCCTTCCCCAACAACATGACAAAGGAAAAATTTATCCCCTCCACCCTTTCGGATCCATGCACCACCCTCAAGCCTACCGCTCTCTCGGCCCTGCCGGCACCTCAAATGCCCTCATCACCCCACTTTCGAAAACCCGACGCCACCAATGGCGCCACTCCCAACCAGCCACATCCCACCACCAGCCACAACCGTCAGCCCGCCAACACCACCACCACCGACAGCCACAGCCCCAGCCACGCCCTCTTTTCCACCCCAGTCCCAAATCCTCGGGGTCAAACCCCTTCCCACTGGACCATTCCAAAAGTTGCTTTGGGGCCCTACAACCCCTCCACCCCCACCGTAGCAAGAGGGTAAAATCGGTATGCGAAGACCGCCCATTTGCTTCATCCACTATCGAAAGTGAAAAGTCGAAACTATGGCGTGCCATAAAAACTAATCGTCGTAGGGGAGAAAAAAATCCAAACTCTAGGAGTAAGGATAAAGACTTGAAGCCATCGTGAGATGGTAGCCAAGGACCCTTATTGGCCCAAGCGGGTGATATAACAGCTCACAAGGAGGTGAAATTTCTTTCGCTGTGGTTGTAGGAGTAGTCGAGGATGTATTTGTGTTGAGCTGTCAGGCACTCTCGGGGTTGCGACCACACGCAGCAACCTTGGCACAGTTATCTACTTTTCAACCGTCCTATATTCTGGCTGCTAGACAGTCAAAACAGGACGCGGCTCAAGAGGTCGTCTTGCAACCTCGGTCTAGCAACACCACCACAATGCCCTCACCTATCATGCGGGCAATCACAAGGATAGCTACCAATCAGCTTCATTTTCCTTGTGCAATCAGCAATTCGCTTTCTTATTATCTAGTGTGAGTTCAAAGACACAATTCCCATCTCGTGTCTGCGAGGAGGCATTGTTTGTTGGTCCACTATCTACTGTTGAGAATCAAAGCCGACCTGGTTGCACACCTGATGTCAGTTGACCAAATTCTCCACACTAAACCATAGTAGACGGTATATTAGGTAAACACGCACGCATCCATTCTCCCTACACACCTTCCACCGTCTAGCCTTCCTTAACGGTCGGCACCGTCTCCGGTTGCTAGACGGCCGTCTATAGGTAAACGGGCCCTTAGAAGGTCAAGCATCCCGTTACTATTTCGGGAAATTGACCTTTCCCGAAGGCAAACTGAAAGGGCTATTACCCCCAACGGACGATATCGGAACTTCTCTACTAAAGCCTATGCTCTTAATACAGCCCGAGGATCGCCCTACCGCGGCGGCCGCACTGAGCCATTCGTGGCTAGTGGGCATTCCTAGCGACAATGAAGATGGCGGCAGGGATCAAGCTGAGGTGACACAAGGTCGGGATGAGAGCACTAGGAGCGGCAAACGCACATACAACCTAGCTACGCAAGGCCGACCGAAGAGAAGCGGAGGCAGGAGGAACCCGATTACACGGGACGACATAAGGGCCATTCCCGGAGGTGTGGCTTTTGGCGCCGGTGTGGCATCCCAAAGCGGCGGTGATCTTAGTACCCAGAAAACCGTTATCGACACTTCTGTGATGACACCATCACCAGCCGATGCAGCCTCCACTGACAACTTAAGAGTCGAGACCGGGCCCTAGATATCGGAATTGATGCCTCACAATTCCCAGGCCACTGATTCGAAGGGCCGCAATGCACTAAGAGAAAAAAATGCCAGCTATATTCCACAAACATGTCTCCAAGGTAGCTCCCCAAATACTAGACTCAATCTACCCACAAAACCTGTTGCTAATGGGAATTGGATGCTGAATTCTAGACCTCCCTCACTCCGCCCCCCAATGCACAGCCCCTACCGTGGAAATAGTCTTCAATCTACCAGGGAGACGAATGGGCAAATGGAACACAGGCGAAAGAAAATGGACAAAGCCCCCGTCTTCGCCCCCGCTTCCACCTGCGACAGAACTTTATCGTGGATTATCCACTAGCCAATCTAGCCTACCCGGCAGAGCAGGTTCGGATGAGACGGTTTGGAGGATTCAGAAGACGAAGCCTGATACCGCTTGTAGGGGAGCGGGCAGAAGTCAAAATGGCGCAATCATCAATCCGATTCGAAACCCGAACACTAGGCGAAACATTAATCGGCGACGGGAGCGGAATGCCAAGCAAACCCCCAATGCTGGCTCGAACACTAATACCGGAGGAAGTCGGAATCCCGGACGGAACTCAAACTGTTATGTGAGGTTTTGTATTATAGGTTTGGGTTCAAATCCAGGATCGGGATTATGCTTTCATTCTCGACTTTGGGTTGTATTGAGTTTGGTGCCCAGGACTTGGAGTAGTAGTAGGCTCTGCTTTGCAAATTTGGGATTAACATTTTAAATCTATATTCTCTTGGAAAACGTAGTTAACGTTCAAGTTATCTAGCCCTAAGGCCCTTTCTTTCTATTTTGGCTTAGCTCTCTTGATCGACCATTGGTGAGATTTACATCTGATACACAAATGACCTCCAATCAATAAAAGCAAGGATAGAATCGCGAAGTTGTATGGCAATTTTTTTGGGCTTAGTTTCTAAATGGTCAATCATAATTTCATTGCCATCACCCCTATATTCATAGAGCCAAGCTTGCGCCTATGGCCCCAAGAGGGATTTATCAGATCCTGAAAAGCTAGTTGCGATTGCATAGCTTGTGTCATATGCTTATGCCGAGTTCTCCATATTTCGGCTGTAGGAGTTGCATTCCTATGATGAACAGCTAGAATCAGCAAGGTTGCGGATAAATAGACATCGGTTAGATGTATCCCAAGGCCCTTTGGCGAATTTGTCCGGTGACTTTGCCATTAGTAAACCTAAGTTTCGCTACGCCAAACTAGCTTCTACCCAAGGAATATTAATACACATAATTTCAATAATATTTTTGGGATACTTCAATTTTCCGACAACGATATCATTTAATCACGCGAGTTTTACTTGCTACATTGAATAAATTTACTAGGTTTCGAGTGCAGCACCTATTCCCTACTACATATTACCACATGCTACTCATGCTTCGCATAATAAGAAGAAGTGACTGGAGGATGGGTACTATATCTCCCTGTTATACGTGGATATAAATTCAAGTATAATCGAGGGAAACACTCCCTTATACCAGCCCCCCAAACCTCACAAATTCTCTATCGACACACATTAATAGTTTGGACTTAGTCCTGGGCCCCACGGAGGCCAGGTATGGGGGCTGCTAAGAGGCCGGGAAAATGGTGGTCATGAGTGATACTTCACGATTTCAGCTCTGCCTACACCTATTCCGACATTTGGCCAAACAAGTGGGATGAATGGGCTAGGTAGGGATCCCAAGGTTTGAATTTGCGGATTGGCCTTCTGCTCCGGAGTGAATTTTCGCGTTTCCCTGCTGCCTCAATTGGTGGCAAGCCCAGGAACATTCCTCAATCCATGGGAATATTTGCTAGTAGACATTCCCTAACCCTAGGGGATTGTGAAGCGCCCAGCCGAAGGAACGTGATATGGGGAGCCTAATTTATGTAGGTTTATAGTCTGAATCTGCGTTTTTAGTGATAGATAAAATAGCGCGCCACCGTGAAATGTATATTTTGGTCGCATGCTATAAATGACAGTAGCCGAGCATGAGAAGATAAAGTTAGTTGCCGGAGCTCAGCGCATAGTACGGCACGGTTCACAGTGCGCTTGGGCTTTCAGCCGTCGGGGATAGTGCACCCCATCGCCTAGGAAATCACAGACTAGCCCACGGTCCATTCCGTCCAGTCTCCAAGGATGGACAGGACAGTTGGGAACACTAATTGGGCAGAGACGTATTCTAATATCAACCGCCAATGAACGGTGAGATTAATATCTTATTGCAATTACTTAGCTCCCCTCTAGCAATCCTCAAGTCACCTACACGTAATTCTCTAACGTTTATGAACACAACTACTATTGCATATGGGCAAAAAGTGGGCCGGAGACCGACAATTTTGGTGTATGCACTAGCAGTAGTGTTCACAAACGTCAGAGAATTACGAGTATTAGCCCACTGGCTCCACCGTGAATTAGATTCCTAAATTGGTGTGGCGGAAGCTGTTCCTGTTGGAAATCATGTCGGGTTGGAACAACCCATTGCCAATTGGGCAAAGCGTGCGGAGATAGCACTCGGAGGATGGCGGAGAAAGGTAAATCCGGTTGCTTGGTAAGCGCGGGTCCTAGCTTACGTGTGCGGGGCCCGTGAACCCCTAATACATATATGTCTCCCAGCTCCCGAGACTACTAGCTCACCATGCTTCCTCGCTTCCCGCACCTCGTGTTTTTTGTTGCCCACTCCCCACCCCGACTAGACTTTCATGCGCCCTCATTGTTACACCGGGATACAGCGGCGGTAACAATCCCCCCAGACAAGGGCAGCGGCACCGGAACCAAAGCCTCCGGCAGTGGAATGTGCGAAACCGACACCTGGCGGGGGACAATAATTCTGTATTCTTTTTGGCGTTATCTATTATTAATCTCCCTAGTTTCTTTCTTTCCTTACCTTAACTAGCTAGCTTTTTCTTAATACATGGGTTCTCGGCTTTGGAAAATTGGACAGTACATAGCCGCACTTGGTGCGGAATGTGCCCGCACTCTAAGGCCGCACTGGTATGCGTATGCATTTGTCAAAGGATGCGCAAGCTTTGAAAAAGTTTTCACAGCCTTGTTTTTCTTTCCTTCCTGTCCTTTCTCTCTTTTCACCGTTCTTCCTCTTCACTACTTTCCTCAAATATTTCTTTTCGTCAAATTATCGCAATCAATCATGGTCTTCATCTCCGCTCAATACAAACTTTGTGTCTCCACTTAAGCCGTTCGACTCCGCTGCGTGAAACCCTCACCTTTGGTAATTACCTCTGCATCGAATACTTTCAGCAGTTGCAATTGCAGTTGAAGCGAGCGATAAGATCTTGACCGGAATTGAACATTATCATACCAGCACCAATACTAGTAGAAGTAACCACAGAAAATTCCACCCCACGGCCGCCAACCTTACTGGAATAACTAGAATGATCCGGAATCTAGCTAGGACGTTGGAGTTGCCACTCCCAGTAACGTCGGTTATGCTTTATATATCCCACTCACGGCTGAAGGAGAATCTTCCAGTTAAAGTTACGCTTTCTCCGCTTAGTTCTAATAGGGAAATATTGGACGTCCTAGTGCCACTCTCAATTGTCTTACCTGTACTAGTGCTGCCGATACCCGGATCATTTCGTGAAGGTTGGATTGGAACCATGGACAAACCGCACCAACGGGGAGCAATTAAACTTCCGAGCCGCCACACTTTAAGCAGGTACTGAGAGGTGTTTGGGCATACCCCCATTAGCACCAATCCGACTTTTGCGATATGATACGGTACCGGCAAATATATGTGCATCTAGTTCTGATGATAGGGAAATTTTGGTGACGAATATATCTATCAGCCGCACGAGTAGTTCCTACCGTATCATTTACCTACTCGTGTATGGACGTTATGAATGGGATGGATAGGGTCGTAAGTTAAATCGCAGGAGAAAAAGACAGAGGCTGGTTTTAATATATCCCAAGGCCCTTTAACAAAAGAAATCGTTAAATAAGGCTGGATCCGGCTTGTTTTCAAGAGAATATTTAGATTTTTTAAGGCTTTGTTATAGACATGTTTGCCTACAGAGATGTTTTTTCGGCTGCAGGTGAAACGTTGCCTTCCGTTAGCACAGCGCCCGTACGAAAAGGCTTGGCTTCTCGAACCCCCCTGCACACCTTGGCAGCCCCACCGCCCGCCGCCTTCCCGCACCCTCCCATTCGAAAAAAAAAAAAGTTGATAAAGCCACCAGTGTCCGACCCGGCGCTGTGGTTCTAGACAATCAGATCCACCACATTCTGCCACACACACACCCCTCCGGTCATTTCGCTCCCTGCCCTAACTTATTTGCCTTACCGCCCTCCTGTATCCTCCCTCCCTCGCTCCCTCGCACTCCCTTCCCATTCACCCCATCCCCCTTTCCCCGGCAGCGAGATACAGCAGGTCCTTGAGAGAAGGAAATGTGATCTGTATGAGAAACAATTTCTTGCTGTACTAAATAAAGTAATAAAAATAGCCTTAGCCTATGGTGGCAGGATCTTTATAAAGTGGATAAGTATTGGAGAGTCATGCGGAGGCCGAAATTCAGAGGAGGATTGTGAGGGCAATCGAAGAGTCGCAGCACGGTACCCAAAAGGCAGCCCAGACACTTCCTCCGGGTGTTGTTGTCGCGCACCAAAGTGCACAACTTCCCCCTCTCCACCCCCCCACACTCTACCACTCCACTCCGAACCCCCGATTCCCCTCACGCATTAGTTTTTTCTTCTTACTCGCGTCTGCTCGAGGTCACGACCCCTTCCTCGGGTGTTTGGTTAAGATGCATCATTGGCAGAGGGGTGTTATCTGTGGGTGAGACAAAAGCTCAACTGGTCACTGAGCTATGTGGAAGGTGTAATCCTTGCAGGCTCAGAAGCGAAAGGGGAAAAACACAATGTAGCTCCAACTTACGGCGATTCCAGGTTGCAAGATTACAGTAGCCTAGCTATAACGAATCTTGTTGTAACGGATCTGTGGCAATAAGGAACAGCACCTCGCAGCCACGCTAGTGGGTTTACAGCAGAGTACAGTTTGCTATAGTGCTAAAAGCGAGTGAATAAGCACTTTGAATCCTTGATCCTTGGCGTTTATTATATTTAGGTGCGACTGGACAGTACTAGTACGGTCTGCTGAAAGTTCTAGCACCTAGGCTAGTACGTGACATATTTTTATAGCGGATGTATTATCGCCTTTTTGTGTCACAGTGCTGGCATGAGGCAAAAGCGGTTTTGCTTTTGCCATTAAATTACAGCACTTTGCTGTGAAAGCCCGTACATAGCATTACGAAACCGGTGGGTATAAATATTGGGGCTGGGGGGAATTCTCCCCTAGGAGAGAGATAAGTTAACTTAGTATCTTTTCCCTAAATTTGCAACCCTTCGCTAGATTCACCTTCGTCCTCTTGCAACTCATGGCCATTCCAGCCCCAATTCTCTACATTCTCAGCTAATTCAGAGTGAGTCCTAGATTCAAAGACCCCCAAATCTGAACCATAGGTATGGCTCAATCCGATTTGGTTGAATGGTATAAACTCGAAACAGAACTTTTTCACGATCTCGTCAGACACACAAGATATGTAGGGGAGGCGAAAAATAGGGATGAGAAGGTAGAGGAGGATTGGAGTAATTGTGAGGAACTCGGGAGGGGAGGTTTCGGTGTTGTTCATAAGCAGATCGAGAAAACTACGGGCCACTATCGGGCACTAAAGACGATTGACAAGAGACCACCCCCCAGACTCGATTACTCTAGAGAGCTCCTTGTTATGGCTATATTGGCAAAGGTTTGTTTTCTCACTCCCGAGAGAATTTTTCCCTGTTTACCACCATTACCGGATTTTCTTGTTATGGTCTAATGTTCAATTTTGTTAGCGGCCGTCGTTATTTGTGGAGTTCCTGGGATGGTTCGAGGAGCCCGAGACCCTGTATATTGCAATGGAATATCTGGCGGAAGGCGATCTCACCAAACATATTGGTGCACCACTGCGACAAGAAACCGTTCAAAATATTTCAAAGCAGGTGCTTGAAGGTCTCAAAGTAATGCATCAACAAGGGATTGCTCATCGAGATTTAAAGCCTGCGGTATTATCCCTATCACTAAATACTTCACTCAACCGTATTACATCGCGGAATACTGACGAACGCATAGAATATTTTTGTAGTTTCTATGTCTCCTGTGTGGGTCAAATTAGGGGATTTCGGAGTGTCAAAGCGGGTCCTGGCTCAAGCTACCACAACCTTTCATACCCAGGTATCAACCCCATTGTACAGCGCTCCCGAGGTTCTAGGATTGGACTCCAATAGCGAAACTTCTGAATATACGAATTCTGTCGACATTTGGTCACTCGGATGTGTGATATATGAGTTACTTGTGGGGGCAAAGTTATTCGTCTCCGAGTTTCAATTATCCGGTTACTTCTACGGGAAATGGGCTTTTCCGGAAGATAGGCAAAGAGGATTATCACCCCCAACAGACGATATCGGAATTTCGCTACTAAAGGCCATGCTCTTAATACAACCGGAGGGTCGCCCTACCGCGGCAGATGCACTAAGCCATGGGTGGTTAGCGGATCTTAATGGCGGCAATGACCATAGTGGAGACGGCATATCCGAGACGCCACAATATGGACACCGGAGCATACCCAACAGGAAACACGAAAACATGCTAGCTACACATGACAGACCGAAGGAAAGGAGAAGCGAAAGAAACCGGATTTCACAGGCCAACACAAGGCGCATCCTAAGAGGTGTGGCTATGGGTGCGGGTGGGGAATACCAACCGGGCGGTGGTCCTACTACCCGGAAAAATATAATCGAAACTTCCGTGATGGTACCATCACCATCAGATGCAGCCTCCGCTGAGAGCTCAAGAGTCGAGACTGGTCTCCCGGAATCGGAATTGATGCTTGGCAACTTCCAGGCCACTTATTCGAAAGGGCCCAATGTACGAAGAAGAAACAAAAAGATCCTCAATACTCCACAAACATGTCCCCAAAGTAACACCCCGAATTCCAAACCCAACCTACTCACAAAACGTGTTCCTAACGAGAATTGGGTGCTGAATCTTAGATCTCCTTCAAGCGATCCCCCAACGCCAGACATTTACCGTAGAAATAGTCGTCAATCCACCCGAGAGACAGATAGGCCAATGGAATACACGAGAAAGAAAATCCCGAAAGCCTGCTCCCCCACAACCGGCAATAGTACATCAGGAACTACCTACGGGCGAACCTACCCAACCCGGCGGCGCAGGTTTGGATAAAAAAGTTCGGAAACTTCAGAGGACGAAGCCAAATACGCGCGGTAGGGGAGCCGGTAGAAACCAAAACCGCACAGCCACCAATTCAATGCAAAATCAAAACACCAGGTGACGCTCTACTACAGGGCAGGATCCGAATGCCGAGCAAACTAGCCGGAATACTAGCGGAAATCTTGATGCCGGCCAGAATCTTAACCCGAACTTTCATAGAGGCGGGAAGTCCTAACCGGGATCGCAATGCTGACTGGAATTCTGGCACCAAGGGAAATTGAGATCCCGGATGGAACTCCGACTGTTAGGCCATGTTTAGTGTGTGCGGATTTGTACTTAAAATCGGGATTGCGCCTTAAGCCTAGATTTCGGGCCTTGTTGAATTCGGTGGGTCAGGATTTGGAGTAGGCTTTTCTTTGCAGATTAGAGATCAAATCTCGACTTTGTCGAAACACACAATCACTGTTATCTAACCCTATGCCCTTTTGTTCTATCAAACCTTTGTTTATCATACTTTTCTTGGTCAACCACCGGTGATAGTTGCATCCAATACACAAATGATTAATTGATGAGATCCAGTGTACCGGTGTGGGGTGTTTCTGTATACTTCCCCTTGCCGGATGGTGTATGACCGAGACTGCTTGTGGTGGTAAAACTACGATCGTGGCCCACTCGCTATACCCAGAGATTGGAGAGGTAAACTTGACCCTGAATAGGTACTGTGTAACGTAGGCGATATGTAGATAATGATACGCACAGAAAGTGAAGCCCAATAGAGTGCAAGGGAAGATGCCACTCACCGTGGTGAGGGCGGTGGTATTGCGCTTGTCTAACTACAGAAAGGGAAGAGAGGCTTATGTGCAGGAAGTTCTGCACGCCAAGCTATCTACAAACATAGGTGTTTGGTGGGTGCTCAAACGCTCCCTTGACTGCTGAAACTACCCTATCGCAGTGCCCTCTCCACACCGGTATTTAGTAAGGCCTGGCTCCAAATCCCGCCTGGTAAAAAGTGCCAAGCCTAAGCTCCGCATTTCCGGAAAATTTGTCAATGCGCAAGTAGGCGACCGGCACCGGGAGGTGCGCATTGCAAAAGTATTGTGTCTCCTCGCAAGATCCACCATCGAGGATATCAGCAATCAGAAACAGAGCGACCAAAGAAGGAATAGTGTTTTCTAGACATGGGACAAGATGTATCAAGTTAGCTTACGCGAGCTGAACTTGCGAGGTATCATTAGGGGGTCTCACGTCAACCGTTTTCTCTCGTTTTTGTCGGTTTTATGGGGTACTGAAAACGCTAAAATGGCCAAAACTGTGGAAACCGCAAACCGAGAAAAAAGGCAGTTTGGAAGTTTCATTTCAGTTTTTGGGTGGGTGGTGCGCAGGGACTAGTACTCGAGTACGTTGCCCAGAAAACTAGTAATAGAAGTCTAAACTCTCGGAGGATTAGTATGCTTGTCCTTTTAGCACATCCATACTTCTGCCGTTCATCACCATTTCTCATGGGCTCACGCGAACTACTTAGCTTGGGGATTTTCTCACTCACTAACCTCTCATTATCTAGTACAATAACTAGTCTACAATTGATGTATGATACTCCGATACAACACCTGAAATTCTGCGGAAAAAATGAAAACACACTGCTTCCGACTCACAGTAAACTGCTAAAACATTAACCCAGTTCCGGTTTCGTTTTTGGACGTGAGGCCCCCTATTAACTTGTATTCGCAATGCTGTTGACCTACTCGCTAAGCCTATTGTGGCTAAGTATGGCGATTCCTGTGGCGCATGCCCCCCCTCAGGCGATCGATCCCCGATGGTGGATCTGCTCGTAACTTTCTGGCGTTTGCAAACACAACGGGGTCTGCCTATGGCTCCAAGAGGCTGTGCATCAGACTCGAACTCAAGTATCTTTGAGGTATTGTTTGGTGAGAAACCCTCAGCGAAGGGAGCTCTAAGATACTTTGAATTTAGGCTGGAGCTTTCAATTTTAACCGTTGTTACTACTAATATCATTAGGCCATCGACCGTACACGAGCATATACGGACCTAGTTTTATTCACAAGCTTCAATTACGAGTAGCAGTAAATAGGGTGCTCGAGTATCTAATAACCCTTGGCATTTCCTTGGCTAATGTGCCTAGATTTCCAGGCGCTTTGACAAAAGCATGCCCGCGCCTGCATTGCGGGCCGACCCGGTGATCCCCCCTGAGAATCTGGTGAGCTAGCTAATTCCGAGGATTCTTCCAGTACCCCATGACAGCCCTTGTCAGGTAGCTCCGAAAAACCTTATTCCATACCAGCCAATCCCAGTAGAATACTGTCCATGTTTTTTTCATGCCAGCAAAGAACGTTTCATTAGTAGCTAGGAAAATTGCTTGTGTTGTAATACTAGTACTAAGGAAGGTACGGTAATAAACATGATCACAACTCATCTTGAGGGATCCCTGCCCAGGCAGCCCCCTCAAAGGCGATTCGCTAGCAGAATTTTAAGCGATACAGGTTGTTTTAATAGCCGTTTGTTTTTTAACATTATTAATAATTAACGAGAGCCGCCCAGATGTTATTCGAGTGCTTAGTGAGGATACAATCATTCATCTCCAAAGGGCAAGTAACTGGGTGAGGGTCGGTGGAACCAGTTAGAGGTGGGGACTTGGTGAGAGGACCCATGGAAAGGGACAATATTGGCTTCTTTTTGGGTAGTGGAGAGTACCTGACAAGCTCGGGAACTTACCACGGAAATCTCATGATATTACTAATCTAATACTAGCCAAGGGACTTTTAACACCTGTATCATACCAGGTACTGACAAGGAGGTATTGACGGGGGCTATAATTCTACGACCGTGAGCACCGTAGTCAGCGTTGCAACAATGTATTACCGGTAATACAGTATCTCTACTCCCTCCACATACCGGTAACTAATTCATTCAAGTTAGAGTTTTGTGGTACCATACGAGTACATAGATTGGAATGCCGGCTACGATGCTCACGGTCGCGTAATTGTCACCCCCGTCTATATGAAGGGCAAGCATGCGAAACTCTGGTTTGCCCGAGGGCTTTCTCGACTACTCCGATGACAGTGTTTGCTCCAGCCGCCCCGCTGAGTGATAGGCGGAATCTTTCCCCTTACCAAAAGTGAGCATAGCATCCGTCGCTATTTGTGGAGTTCCTGGGATGGTTCGAGGAGCCCGAGGCTCTATATATTGCAATGGAATATCTTGAGGAAGGCGATCTCACCAGGCACATTGGTGTACCACTACTACAAGAAACCGTTCAGAATATTTCAATGCAGATACTTGAGGGTCTTAAAGTAATGCATGAACAAGGGATTGCTCATCGGGATATAAAGCCCGCGGTATGACCACCAAACACCTCGCTTGACCACGTCGTATTGTAGGATACTGATAAATCCATAGAATATTTTTGTAGTTTCCATGTCTCCCGTTTGGGTCAAAGTCGGAGATTTCGGAGTGTCGAAGCGGGTCCTAGCAGAAGCTACCACAACCCTTCATACTCAAGTTTCAACTCAAGTGTACGGCGCTCCGGAGGTTCTGGGCACCGACTCCAATAGCAAAACCTCGAACTACACAAATTCTGTTGACATCTGGTCACTCGGATGTGTGAGATATGAATTACTTGTGGGGGCAAAGTTATTCATCTCGGAACGTCAATTATCCGGCTACTTCTACGGGAAATGGCCCTTTCCCGAAGATAAACTAAAAAGGTTATCACCCCCAATAGACGATATCGGAATTTCATTCCTAAAGTCTATGCTCTTAATACAACCCGAGGATCGCCCCACCGCGGCCGGTGCGCTAAGCCATGGGTGGTTGGCGGGACTTAAGAATGACGATAAAGATAGCGGAGACGATCAAGATAAGACAGCACAATGCCTGGGTGTGGATGGCCTGGGCTGGAGTGGCGGAAAGCAACTAGCTAATTGTGACGTGCCCAAAAAAAGCCATAGTGAAAGAAGCCCGGTTACCCAAGAAGACACAAGGTGCATCCTAGGAGAAGCGGTTTTAAGTGCAAATGCGCAGTCAGAGAGAGGTGGTCATGCCACTACTCCGGGGGCTATAATTGACAGTTACGCAATTACACAATTGGATGTCACCTCCCCCGAGAGCTCATCCCCTCAGATGGGGCCCCAGAAACCAGAGCTGATGCCTCGCAGCCTCCAGGCTAATCATTCTGCCGGCAGGGGCACCAAGATTCTCAGAAGAAAACAGATCCGCACTATTCCACAACCATGTTCCCAAAGTAGCACCCCAAATACCAAACCCAATCCCCATATAAAAGGTGTGGCTAATGAGAGTTGGATTTCAAATTTTAGAGCTCCCGCAAGCGATCCCCCAACGGCAGACCCGAATCGTGGAAACAGCTTTCAATCGACCCCCGAAACAAATGGCGAGATGGAACACGTGCCAGAGAGAATGCACCGGACTCCCGCCTCCATTCTTGATGAAACTGAGCCAAGAGTTGCCCACGTGCGAACCTACCATGCCCGACGGGGTATATCCGGGTAGGACCGTTCCCATAACGCAAAGAACGAAGCCCTGTGGAATCCAGGGCCCACTACCAGTAGTATGGGAGAGGACAGAACCCACAAAGAGCCAACCATCAATTCCATGCAAAACTCTAAAACCAGCTGAAACGGTAATGCCATCCAAGACCCGGATCCCGGGCAAATTCCAATTACTGACTGTAATGCTGACCGGAATCATAATTCTCTCTGGAATCCTAACTGGGATCCTAATACTGGCTGGAATCCAAACTACAATCCTGATTCTGGCTGGAACCTCTGAGTCGGAGGAAACAGATATCTCGGAGGGGACACCAATCTCGGGTGGAGCTTAGGCGGTTAGTTTCCGAGCCCAGATCCGACTAAGGAAACGGTACCAGCGACGTAGCCAGGTGTCCCGTGGGGTACCGCGGGAATAGATGACACATCAGGAGGGACAGGATTATGAAGTGGTACCAAAATTCGGGCTAGATTTCCGAATCATCAATCATGATTCGACTGCTGCCACTCTTCTATTCGCGACGCCAAGTTTGTACCCATGGCTCCAAAAGGAATTTACTGGCTTATGAGATTTAGGGAATTGGTTGGGGCAGCATGGCTTATGTTTAAAAGGAGTTTTCTTGGTTTTGGCTGTGGGGGTTATCTTTCTGTGCTCAGAGACTGGGGTTGAATGGGTTGCGGATATATAGGCATTGACTTGTTGTATTCATGTTTTGTCACTCAAATTCATGCGATCGATTTATCGCCAGCAAAAGAGGAATATCTCTTTGTCCGGTTCTGATATTTTCCCTGAAACTCTAATAAAAACCGTTATATTCTGGTTCCTCGCCTCTTGGAGAGTACTCCCGGACGGCCAGGCCTGCCTCCAGATAGCTAGCCAATATATATTCCTGCCAGGTCAGGCTTCGAGGAAACCGACGGGCTTCATGGGTTCCCGGAAGGGCTGGTAGGCCTTCGGTATATCCCATCCGAAGAGTAAATATTTTATTAATGTGTGGCCAACAAATATCTGAAGCCACCGGCGGACACCTGAGGAAGGTTGCAAATATTTTCAAATACCCAGAGATGGCTTCAGATATTCACTTATATCCATGCAATATCTGAAGATTCCTTTGCTGGTTGCACCCCCGGATACGGTAATGCCTCCAATGTGCTCCGAGTGGTGTGGACACATGGTAATTACCTATTACTCGGTATACTCAGAACATGGAGACAAATTACTTATAACCGCAATATTACTCTCCAACTATTATCTTACAATTTGATACCGCTTTTCGTAATGGCCTCTTCCCCGCCAGTGGCTCACTAAGACGCAATAATATTTCCGAGTAGGTATAGAACGATTCTTGAGAGTACCGGGCCATTTTTCGGCGACGCAAGTCTGCATCCCTCTCCCCGCGCCTCAATTAACCCATGAAGGAGCTGAGGTCTGCGATTGTTCTCCCGCGACATTTAAAGCCGCATGTACGATAGCCTAGCATATTCAATCCATATCAGTGATGGCACAGGTCCTGAAATGTATCTAAACTAAACGCAATCATGCTCGATCACTCAGAGGCCGGCCCAGAGCATGACCCGACTGGCCGCTTGCGAACACTGGTCTTGAGACACTCATGCGCTGGTTTGCTGAGAGGACGTTTTGTAAATTACTGACTATAGTATTCAACATATATAGCTGAGAACATCAAACTGGGGTCTCAAGCACGGGAATGGCTAAAGCCAACCGGCGGAGAAAACAGGGATTAGTAAAGTACTAGGACAAAGCTATTCGTCCGATCGGCGGCAACCGGGCAACCCCTCAAAAAACCCTACCTCAACAATCAACCACCCCTCAACAACCATGCCTCCAGAAAAGACTGGCAATCTCACAGAGTTTGAGAAAGGGCAAATTGTTGCCTTGAAAGAAGAATCTCTCTCGTTTTCTGAAATTGGAAAGATCTTAAGTCATCCCAAGAGTACTGTTCTAAGTTTCTACAACCGGTTCCAAAAGAGAGGTGATGTGAAAAACCTCCCCATGCCTGGAAGACAAAATTATTGATACCAGAACCCATCGCCGCCTAGTCAGAGAGTCTAAGAAGGCAGGCCGCCTCCCCTTATCAGAATTGCACAATGAGGTTGCACCACATGCCTCAGTCAAGACCATCAAGCGAGCTTTAGCATCAGTCAACCTCAAGAAGTGGAGAGCCAGGAAAAGATCATTTTTGAAAGATGAGCATGCTGTCAAGAGGCTAGCTTGGGCCAAGAAGTATAAAGATTGGACACAGGAGGACTTTGAGGGGGTCATCTTTAGTGATGAATGCATGGTTGAAAAGTCCAAAGATGCTAAGGGTATTTGGGTGTTCAGAACACCTGAGGAAAAGTGGCATAAAGACTGCATTCATGGGGTTACAGAAGGACCTGGGATAAAGTTGATGGTATGGGCTTGTATTTGGGGTAAAGATAAGGGTCCTCTGATTCCTAATT
>Ga0307507_10003851_pt1 | contig 27973 bp, 10 predicted proteins | sample 7_EM_MG_FD_207223 | JGI IMG/M metagenome (GOLD analysis project Ga0307507, IMG submission 207223) | Populus trichocarpa ectomycorrhiza microbial communities from riparian zone in the Pacific Northwest, United States - 7_EM | ecosystem: Host-associated > Plants > Roots > Unclassified | place...
AAATACAGTAAAAGATAAGTACTGCCTTTTACCTGTAAACAGATAGGCAAATAGAGTGTCTAAATACGTTATTAGAACACTACCTCTACTACTATATTAATTATTAATAGGATATTTGGCTATTATATTTGGCTTTAGCGTAACATATATATAATATAAGCATCTATAGCAGTATAAAAATGACCCCTTATAAAGCACTATTTGGGGTAAAAGTAAATAACCCCTAGAATGTTAAGGATATTATTCCTAAAAAAGAGGCACTAGCAGTATCTAAGAGAATTAAGCAAATAAGAATTCATAGAGAAGAACTCAAAAAGCACTTGCTAGACGCCTAGGCTATATAAAAAAGGTACTATAATAAGGAATATATACCTAAAGAATTTGAAATAGGAGACAAAGTCTTACTATTTATAAAAAACATCTAGATAAAATGTATTAAGAAGAAGCTAAACTATAGGTGGTTTGGACCCTTTAAAATAGTTAGGAAAACTAAAGGAAATTAAGCCTATAAATTAGAATTGCTAAAATTATATCCAATATATCCCATATTTTATATTTTTTTATTAAAGTTATACTAGAGAAGAGATGGTATAGAACCACCCCTACCTAGCAAAATTAATAGGGAACTAGAATGGAATATAGAAGATATTCTAGACTAAAGATAGCATTAAAAGAAACGCAAATTTTTAGTTTGTTAGAAAGAATACTCCTAAGTATATAATAGTTAGGAACCTAAGGAGTACCTTTAGCTAGGATATAATATAGCAATTAAAACGTTCCTAAAGACTACAAATTAGGATTTAGTAACGGTTCTAGATATACTATAAACAAGATAATAGGGAAGACCCTATAATTTAAAACTATAAGGTTAAGTATAGGTATTAGAAACGGGAATGTTTTACTATTATAATAGGGATCCTAAAATCCTATAAGAGAAAGCTATAGGGATCTATATAAGAACCACTAGGGATGCTATCTAAAGAAGACGCTGTTTAAGAATAAGTAGTAGTACTAGAAGAAGGGGCCCTAGGGATTTAGAAGGGTTCCCTAGGGATAAAAGGAGAGTATCTAGTCTAATACTAGAGATACGCGGTAGAGTTAATAATATAAAAAGGACCAAAAAGACACAGAGCAAAGATTTAGAAATTTTAAAAAATTATAAAGTACCTATAAGAATACTACCTGTTTATTATATATGGAGATTATAGCGGTATGCTGCTTTTATACAGACTATTACCAAAAATAAGAATAGAGGCATCCCTAAAGTATAAAGTTAATTCCTAGTACTAGGGTATCCTAAAGGCACTAGAGAGGCACTATATAAAGCTATCCTATAAGAAGAAAGAAAGAATAAGATAATAACTTAAATACTAGAAGTAGTAATGGGAGCCTCCTTCTCCATCTTAACGTTATTATTAGCAGTATTATTAGCACTCCTATCCCTAGAAGTATTAGCATTCTTACTAATATTCTTTTTAAAGCGGTAAGAATTAGATGGACTACTACAGCTAGGGGCCTGGCGGGGAGAACGTTTATCTTTATTACTATCCTTAGTATTATCCCTAGGCTCCAAATCGGCATCTAGGCTAGGATTAGAAAGTTAATAACTAAAGAGTCAGCATAGTTCCTAAACGTGTTATTAAAGAGACTTACCTAGCTAGAAAGGCCCGCGTAAAAGTATAAATATTGTTATTTATAAGAATGAACTACTTATATATACGCTCCTAAATACTATATATTTGAGATTACTGTATCTCTATAGTAGTAGAAACCCTTATTAAATTAAAAAGGCTATAAGTAATAGAAGACACCTTCCGCCCCTATTTTTTACTATTCTAATATAAACGGAAATCCCTAATAGCGCGTTAGAGCTAGTAAGCCTTATACGCGTAAATAGTGGGGATCTAATATAGTTAGTAAAGTCCAGAATAGAATGGAATAGGAAATACTAGAATATAGGTCTTTTTCTAGCTGTAATAATAGGAATACTTAGATCTGTTCTTGCTAGAGCATGGCATCTTATAGGTGTGGGATAGGTCTAATATAAGCGCGTAAACGCAACAACAGTAGCACTTTAGAGAAACCACTGTAGGAGTAATAGAAGTGGTTTGTAGTGCTAATAGAGTAGGGATAATACTGCCGCCAGTCTAGGGACGCGCAGTATAATTATAAGCTATTACGAGAGAACACTATAGGAAGTTAGTATTATTAAAGAGATGAAATAGGGATCCTATTACCTATAGACGCGTTATAAGAAGAGAATAGTTGGAGATATAGAAGCTAAAAGCTAAGATATAATAAAAAATAGTCTGCTGAAAGATAAGACGAATGGTATTATTAATGGAAAGATGTGTAAGAGATAACGGCTTATAAACTAGAAGAAATTAATATTAAGATATTATTATTAGGACCTATTTTAGGTAAATAGGGATGGTAGCTAGTTAACGCGTTGCATAGGACAACCTCTAAATTAGCTTATAACAAATTCTTATAATAAGGAAGGTAAATCCCATTTAATTATTATTATTATTATTAAGGTTCCATTATAAAGGCACTGTAAAGAGCTATAGTAGAAGAAGAGCGGAGGAATAGAAGACAAAGTAAGGTTTTACGCTAGTAAAAAACCGGCGATAAGCCGTATTATGGAGTACCTTTCCACTAGAGAACTTCCCTAGTGGTTTTAGTTGGAACTCTATAAGAGTTTATTAAGAGGTGAAGTCTTAAAGGACTAAGACCCTTAAAGGGGAGGCAATTGTAACGGGTGCTCCTAAAAGGTATATATTAGATAAGATAGATAAAGGTTTTACTAATATCCCACTAATGTCCTAGAGGAGACATAGTCAGATAGACAAGGGGTAAAGGGTTTTACTAGTGTCTTAGAAGGATTATATAGGGAGCTGGTTCTCCTCTAGAGAAGAACTAGCAATTAGTCTCTAAATAGAAGAAGTTAGAAAGCATTTGTCCTTTAATACGTGAAGCTTGTTTTACCTTTAACTTACCTTCTACTTATCTATAACTCTTATTCTACACTATTAATTAGATAATTATACGTTCCGGTTAAACTGGCCTCTTATAACTATCCGCTGTATCTAGAAAGAGCTCTGCCAACTACAATTACAATACGGCCCCTTTAATATATGGACCCCAGATATAGAGTTTTAGGATATTAACCTTAAGAATATAGCCAAGTTTGTTTAGTAGTACGGTCCGCTACTGTTCTAGCTTATTAAGGGGATATCCGCACTAAATAGAGAGGAATATAGTTAAGATCTGCACGGCAGATATATAGTTATAGTTGCCTCTATATTCCTCTTAGGGTTTGCCTAGAACTCTACAAATAGTTTTACATATCTACTTGGTCTATATCTTTAGGCGCTTAGTATAAAGCGCTATATGCTATCTTTCCTACATGGCCTTAATCTAATTAATGGTTATAAGGCTCTTAATACTAAAAAGCTTAAGCTAGCCAAACGTTCTAAGGAAGGTCCTATTAATTCTACTAGCCCTTTTAGCGCTAATAACCCTTAAGAAACTAATTAAGTCTCTATCTATTTATAATAATGTCTATATTATCTATAATAACTTTAACTATTACTAAAAGACTTAACATTAGGTTATTAGTAAGATTAGTAAGTTTGCTTTATATACTACAAGAAAGATTTTATATAGAGTGTATATGCCTAAAGGGGGCCTTAAGCAGTTAATATTAAACAACACCCATTAACTTAAGCTAGATAAGGTTATTAATGCAGCTGGGAATAGGTTTAATAACCTCTAGAAGCAGATATCTATAAGTTTTATTACGGACGCCATCTAATGCGCGTATCCTACTACAGTTAATAGTATATTCAACTCTAATGTGGATATTAAATATCCGTATATACCAGCGGTTAATATTCTCCCTTATAGAAGGACAGAGCATATAACTCTAGGACCTATTCTAGATAGCAAGGCTTCTATTAATAGCAACTATCGCATAATAGAGAATATCTTCCTAGAACAACTATAGTATAATTATAAAACCGCTTTTAATAACTGGCTTTTCCTAGTATACGGAGATTAGAAAACCGTAAAGCTTATCTAATTATATAAAGAGGAGCGGGTTAAGGCGGAAGGTGCGTACAATAGCTATAAGTGGGTATTGCCTATTCCAGGGCTATAGCATATGCGATTGAACTTCTTATACATAGTTATGCGTACATTCTATAGGGGTAAGGAAGCCGCGCAGCAGTTTTTAGCGCTTTACATCTATATAAACCACCTAGGACGGCATAATATTCCTAGGGAAAAGGCCCTATTTTATTATATGGAAGAGCTAATCCTCTAAAGCTTTAACGCTTGTATTATTACGTTGTTTCTGCTCTATATCCGCGATAAGTACAACATTAAGGCAGACGGTGAGGCCGAGTAATATATATAAAACCTATCTCCGCAGCAATTTCTGGAGCATATTAAGGATATCCGTATAGCGGCTTTTTTAAGAGATATATGCCGTAATGCAAATCAGCGCATATCTAATTATTTAGAGCCATCTGCCAACGTATATTAGCTAGCAGCAACGTCATCCTCTGCGGATATATTAAGCTCTACCGCTAATAACCATAATATAGAGTTCTTTAATTATATCTGGTTCCTATAGGTTATTAATACTTACAAGCTTCTAAAATACGCCATTAAGTATATGGATATTAGACTACTAAAGCATATAATCCCTTACCTTTACTTATACTTTGCTAGAAGCTCATTAAAAAACTATACACATAATATACTGATCCTATGGTGAATAGTTAGAACAAGCGCTTACGATCTAGGTCTTTAACGGGCTATCCTTACTAATAGTTTAGTTAATCTCTAAGGGCGGCTAGATAGCTTCTTTAAAATAGATCGCCTTAATAAACTGCTAAATCTTTAACTTAAGGAGTTAATCTGGACGCGCAGGAATTTAACATTTGGTATAAATAAGCTGTTTAAGTGGAGTGTTCTTATAATAAGTTACACTAGCCCGCTCCGTAATATTTTTAAGTATATATTTAGCAAGCATATAAACAGCGAATATACAACTAAGTCTCCAGCGCTGGATATCTGCTATCTTGCAGATCAGATTAGGAAGGATTTAATTATATAATATATACAGCGCTTAGCAGATTTTAAGGCTCCTTCGCTTCTATAGCGCGGATATAAGAAACTTGCAAAGGACGGCGTAAATATATTTAACGCCTTTCTATTAACTACAGCCAGTTTGCCATTTAATCCCCTTATATGCAGCTTTAGTGACACTAATAAGAATATAGAGGTACTAGGAGAAGTTGCTAAATATATTTATATAGTTTGTTATCCTAATATTATACCTATACCTCTGCTAATGTGTATAATAGTTAGTATATAAGTTGCTTAATAAGTATTAAGAGTAATAGTAATATATTGTTTTAATTGCGGATATACTTCTATTATGCGTTAGCGTATACAGAATATTAGGTTTAAGGCACCTACTATTCTTTAACTTAGATTAGAGCGGCTCTTACAGGGCGGCATTGCTAATTTTAATATACAAATGTCTTATATTAGCGGTTTACTATATAACCCTTATAAGGACAAATTTAATAAGGCTACAGATAATATACCGGAGGACTTTTAAATACTTAGGTTTATAGTACGTTTCTGTCTTAATATATTAAGCAAGTTCTTTTTATTAATATTAATTCTAGCCAGTATATAATCTTCTTGGTGCGTAGTATATAATATAGCAGTTAGCTGTTTTATGGTGCGGATATATAAATATCTTTATCTTAGCTTGTGCGGATATCTTTACCTTAGCTTATACGGATATTACAATATTAATTAAGTATATCTATTAAATATAAGGCAGAGACTTAATTCCTATATATATAGTAGCAAAAAGGTAAGAGCTACTATTTTATTATTATAAACCCACAGCAACAGCCAACCCGCAGTAACAGCTAACTTATATCTACTTATTTAATATCTAGTAGCATAGCATTGCATATAAATATAATAACACCACACCTTAAGAACGCAAGCTTATCCTTTATCTTACTTAGAGAATCTCCAAACTTATTTAACCAGCGGTCTATGGCTTAAACATCTTTCGCCAGATTAGTTACCTATTTATAAACTATATTAATATATACAGAAACAGCAATTGCTAAATATACCCTAATAGATTCCGTGCCAGTAGAAGTAGTAGTAGTAACAGCAGTACCAGGCCCGTTAGTAATTAGTAAAAGAGTTAGAGGAATAGCGGCAGAGTGGGTGCCTGTTACGGCACTGTTACAGACCCTAGTCAGGGGCTCCTCGCTTAGAGCCTTGGCCTATGTATATAGACGTGTCCTTTCCTCGACCTTCTTCCAGTCCTTGTCTTGGAATTCTCGTTCACTGGCTATCAATAGATTCTGTTCTTTTGACTAAGCCTTCACAGTGCCTTTACAGCCACACATACTACTATAAGTAGGAGTCTTAATAGGAGGGGAGGTCTTAGTGGGGGGAGTTATAGTAGTATAAGTAGGGATAGTGCAAGAACAAAGCTATGCGGATATTAGCAATATCCGTATTATTAACACGCGGATATTATACCTTCTTAGTAAGCGTTTTAGCTAGACTATTAGCAGAAGCTAACTTCGCATATTTTTTGCCCTAAGGTGTAACCGGCTCTAGATTTAGTAAACTTTCCTATACGCGTATTAGCTAACAGAATAATAGTATTCTATTAGTATATGCCTTTCTATACAACCTACTACCCATATAATATCTTAAATACGCACCCCCAAAATAAGGCCTAAAGTCCTTCTTATAAACGCGATATTTATGGCTATACTTCTTATATAGAGCATATAGCGGGTTACGCGGCTTACTAAAGCTACCCTTAATATTCTAGACGTGTGTTAATATCCGCTAGCAACTTTCCTTTATATTTTCCCAAATACTAGCTTTTAGAGTGTACCATTTATTTACTAACAGCACTTAGATAAAAAGGCGCTTATTTATATTTATAGTGCTACAGAGATTATAAGGGCTATGGAGATTATAAAAAGATAGAGAAGGGCTTTAGGGAGAGTTGGCGTTATTAAGATTGCTCTCTTTATTATTATCTAAAATCTCTAACATTTCTATTAGGTTACTATAAGAGGTAAATTAGTAAATAAAATATTAAAACAGTATAACTAACATATACAATTTAATAGCTATCTTGGCCTTTAGATTTATATCAGCAGCCTTTTTAGCCTACTTTTTAAGAAAAGAAGATAAATAAGCCTTATTAAGCCTCCTTTTAGAAGTATTAGGTAGTAGTAGTAGAGAGGCGGACAGCAAAGAAGTAGATGGCGAAGAAACTAACAGTAAAGTAGCCCATAGCAAAAATGCAGGCAACGGAAAGGCAGGTAGTAAAAAAGTACGCAGATTTTCAGCGGATTTCGCTCTATCTATATTTTTATTATCTACTAAATTCTATAAAGAGCTCTTTGGTATATATTTTCTAAAATCACATTAGCTATAGGCATAATTTAGTATTAGAAAGCTTACTCTTTAGGAATAAAGTCCAAAGGCTTAGTAAGAGCAGCTATAGCATACTTAATAACATCCTCGTTCATTTTGCGCATATTAAGCTCCTCAACTGCCTAGCTGCTATTATTCGCATTAATATTGTTTATAGGTGTAAATAAAGGCATTATAGATAGTAGAATACTAAGGGACAGTAAATAAAACAATAATAATAAAGTTTGTGGTGCGGTGCTATAAGGTGAAAGGTTAGTAAAGGAAGAAGAAGTACGGAGGTTAACTAAAGGTAAATATCCACGCTATTAATTTTATCAAATTGGCTTACTAATAAATAATCGCTACTATAGTGACTTACCTTAGTAATTATAAACGGTGCGGATATATAAATATCTTTATCTCAGCTTATATGGATATCTTTATCTTAGCTTATGCGGATATTATAATATTAATTATATCTATTAAATATAAGGCAGAAACTTAATTCCTATATACATAGTAGCAGAGAGGTAAGAGTTACTATTTTATTACTCTAAACCCATAATAATAGCTAACCCGCAGCAACAGCCAACCTATATCTACTTAAGTTCTATATCTAGTAACCTAGCATTATATATAAGCATAGTAATACTACACCTTATAACCGCAAGCTTATCCTTTATCTTACTTAGAGAACCTTTATACTTACTTAACCGGTAATCTATAGCCTAAATATCTTTTGCTACCTCAGCCACCCATTTATAAACTATATTAACACATGCGGAAACAGCAATTGCTAAATATACCTTAACATTTTCCATGCTAGTAGGAGTGGTAGTAGTACTAAAAGCAGCACTAGGCGTGCTAGGAATTAATAAAAGAGTAGGAGAAGCAGTAACAGAGCAGGTACCTCTATAGCTGTGTATATTACTATAAGTAGAAGTTTTAGGAGGAGGGGAGGTCTCTAGAGGGGGGATGGTGCAGGTATAAAGCTATGCGGATATTATACCTTCTTAGTAGGCATTCCAGCTAAATTACTGGTAGAAGCTAATTGTGTATGTTTTTTGCGCTAAAGTGTAACCAGCTCTAATCTTAGTAAACTATCCTATATACGTGTTAGCTAATAAGACAGTAGTATACTATTAGTATATACCTTTTCGCACGACCTGCCACTTAAGCAATATCTTAAGCATGTACCTCTAAAATAAGGCCCAGAGTTCTGCTTGTAAACGCGGTATTTATAGTCTTACTTAACGTATAGAGCGTATAGCAGATCGCGCAGCATACCAGAGTTACCCTTAATATTCTAAACGTGGGTATATATCTACTAATAAGCTTCTTTTATATTTTCCCAAGCACTAGCTTTTAGGGTATACCATTTATTTGCTAACGGCACTTAAATAGGAAGGCGCTCGTTCGTGTTAATATCCAATATTATAGCTTAGGTCGTCTGCATACTATAGAGCTTATAAGGGCTATAAAGATTATAAGAGGATAGAGGAGAGCCTTTAGGAGAGTCGGCATTATTAAGATTGCTCTTTTTATCGTTATCTAAAATCTCCAACATTTCTGTTAGGTTACTATAAGAGGTAAATTAATAGATAAGACACTAAAATAGTATAGTTAACACATACGATTTAAAGGCTATCTTATACTTAACATTTTGCATAGCAATTCTATCAGCCTGCCTCTTAAGAGAAGCAAAAGCATAATAATAATTAAACTTTTTAGAAGCAGTAGGGGGAGAAATAAGTGGCTTAAAGGTAGGCAGCAAAGAGGTAAGCGAATTTCTAGCGGATTTCGCAATAGCATTATTACAGTGCTCTACTATATCTAATAAAGAGTGCTTTAGTACATATTTCCTAAAATTATATTAGCTATAGGCATAATTTAGTATTAGAAAGCTTACTCTTTAGGTAAAGATCCTAAAGGATTAGTAAAAGAAAGAGCGTCCTTAAAAGCGTCCTTAAAAGCGTCCTTAATTATTTCATCATTAATGCCGCGCATATTAAGTTCCTTAACTAGATAGCTGTTAGATATGTTTAAAGATATAAATTAAGGCATTATAGATAGTGGTATGCCAATAGATAGTAGATGAAATAACAATAGTAAAGTTTGCGGTGCGGTGCTGTAAGGTAGAAGGTTAGTAAGGAAAGAGGTACGGAGGTTAATTAAAGGTAAATATCCATGCTGCCAATTTTATTAAATTAGCTCGCTAATAAATAATCGCTGCTATAACTCACCTTAGTAAATATTAACCACCTTATATACGCTTATTTATAACGCGCAAATCCTTTATAGTTAAGTTACTACTAATTAAAGTAAGTGGACGCCATCTAGTTAACTTGCAAAGTAATATTAATATAGAATCGCCGCTTAATTAAGGTGCTGGAGAAGGGTTGTAAGCGGATATTAGGTTTACTTAGTAAGCGGATTTCTTACTTTTAAAGTACGTAGATACATCCTTTTGTTTTCTCTTGCTATAAGGCGGATCTAATATTAGCTGAAAGGCTTAAGGTATAGTAGCCTAGGACCAGTTCGCCTATAAGTCTTAGGTTAATACAAGCTAAATGCTAATAATAGCTATAAGGGCGGTAATGCTTTGGTTTACAACAGTTAATTAAGGCGAGCACTCCTTATAGTTAATGCACTAACAGGTCCCTATTAACCCACTAACAGCAGAGGCGTCTATAACGAGCTTCTAAATACGGCAAAACGTCTATTAGATTGCGACGCAACCTATAAGGCACTAGTACTAGAGTATCGCGTTTCTTCCTCACAAATAAAGTAGATAAGCGCGTCTACTTTATCTCCTAGGAAGCTGTAATCCTATTTAGGCAATATCCGCTTAAGGCTCTTATAGGTTAGCGGAGGTTAAATACAGAGCATGCGGATTTAATTATCAGATATAATATAACTGGAAATTGGACTCTAAACTGCATCCTAGTATATTATATTAAGCTATCCTTTAATCCACTTCTTAACACTTGCAAATAGATCCTTTAAGTACTTACTCTTCGCAATATTCCTAGTATATAGTGCAATAATATCATACTTCTTATAAGCCTGTAACAAATTATCGCAATTAGAGCAATAGCGTGGACCTCTAGATAACGGACTCGTTTCCTTATACAGCTTAAGTAGAATATTGCGTAGACATCCAGTAGCTTTATTTGCGAGCTTATACAATATATCTAGAAGTACCGCCCGTTTCTGTATATTAGTCTTCACCCTCTTCTGTTTTTCCATATACTTAATTAGCAGGGCTAATAATGTTATATTCTTATTAAGTATTTAATCCTCCTCCTCCTAAGCAGATACCTGCGAAATAATATTACTATTAATTATAATAAATAAAGCTAGATTACTGGCGAAATCCACTACCCTATCCTCCTGTATTACCATTCTAGCAGCAATAAAGTTATAACCAAGTCGGGTAGATAAAGGGGCTGTAGGTTTTTAAGACTTTTGCTTTAGCAGTGCAATATCCATAAGAGCGCCCTTATACCAGTCTTTAATAAGAATAATTACATATCTAGTAACACCATTACGTTAGGCGGCCCGTCTAAATCGCTGTAGTATTATATTTAGGCTTTTATTAGAATAATAACCATATATAATAGAACGGATAATATCTGGAATATCTACACTATGAGCTAAGGCGTCCAACGTAATAAGAATACGAGTAGGTAAGTCTTCTGCATAGAAATTTTAATACTCCCTACTCTTATCACGTTTAGATAATATCGCATAATAACTCCGCACTGCTATTTTAGCCTGCTTAATAGTATAGCCCTTAGTTATAAGCTATAAATAGATAGTATTTATACACCCACGGATATAATTTTTGGCATAAAGAAAGATAATCGTTATAGGAATTAATTCAGGACTTAGAACCTTTTATCCCTTTAGCTATACAGTACCTCCTACTAGATTTTAGATCCGCCCAACTAATTAATAAATAGGGGTAGCGGATATTTGACTAGAAGATGTAGATATCCTACTAGGCGCTGTAGGCGTTTAGCTAGATAATACAAATATCTAGCCAAGGGTCGTGGATATATAATCCTCCTCTACTACTGCCTCTTTAAATGCCTCTTTAATAACAAAGAATAGTACCTTATAATTATTCTTATCCCTCCTCTTAATATAGCCCCTAATAATAGATAGGTCAGGCCAATCAATATCCATTTATTTAAGATCCATTATACTCTAATAAAAACCCACTAGCTTTATTACCTTTATATATATCTCCTTATTAAGTATTGCAGTACATGCAAACCACGGCACTATTAGACCAAGCAGTAATTAGACCTTAAAGAGCTGTGTGTAATAGGGCTAGAAGCTCTTACCCTAGTTAGCAACTAGATAACACTTATTAATTATAACTAAAAAAATATATAAGCAAAAAGCGGGCTAAGTAAGGATATAGTAGAACCGTTTACTTAATAGTAACTCTAGCAATACTAGAATATACATAAACTAACCCGCCTTAATATATTTTAGGATATCCGCATACGCTTTTATCACCTCCGTATATACAAATACTAGATTTGCTCCTAGGATGGTGTGACGGTGCTAGAGCGTGTCACCTGCTACATTACCGTTTCCTAGACAATCTGCCAAATTCTGCCAAATTCTACCAAGTCGCTATTGGCTCGCTTACTACTAGCGCCTTAACGACCCCTTTATATCTTGCCAGTCTCTGCCAGTCTTCTTCTTCTCCTTAGCTTAGTATTCTTGTATAGTAGCAATCTACAAGCTTCGGTTTAGAAGCAATTGTACAAGCCCGTCACAGATGGCCTATATCCTTAACAGCTGCTCCTCTCTAATTACATTTAGAGGCAACATAATAATAGTAACGAAAGCTTAAATTAGTAATGGAATTGCCTGCATTATTATGCTTTTACCCTATAATATCTTCGCCACTAGGAACAAGTCCCTCCGCCTATATATTACCCGTCCTAACACCTTAATTTAACTAGGTTGTCCGCTATACGGATATAGAAGCTTAATAGCTCTATCTATCACGCTTAACTGTTCGTCTTTACTTACCTCCTATAAGGCCAGAAGCTTGTCTTATACGCCCTATAGCTGCCTCTCTGCCAGGGACATAAGATCCTCCCATGTATAATTATCTAGCTCCTATAAGCTCTATAAGGCCTACCAGCGTTCCTGTTTAACTATAGGCTTCCAACCCCTACGTCTAGTGATTTTCTTCAGAGCTATAGTGGGTTTTTTATGCGGATATAATGCCTAGTAGTAGTGGAGGCACTCCGGGCCAAGGGAGGATATTTTTAAGGAAGGACCTAACTATAGCACCTACTAGGTATTGCAATAGCTTTAAGTAGTAGATATCTACATATCTGTATAGTTTTATCAATATTAGCAGACTATTTAATAAGATATAATATATGCTTACGCTTTTAACAAACGCGTTTTTTAACTTTAACGAAATTAATATCAGGACTAAGTAATAGCCATATTATAAAATTTATACCATTTAGAAGCCCTAAGTCTTAAAAATAATGTATAAACTCTTGGTAATAATAACGCGTTATATAAATAAATGAATTAGATATCCGCAATATCCGTTTTGCGGATTTTGCTTATATTTTTAACAAACCTCACTAAAGGCTCTTAGACGTGATTTTGCAAGAAGGAAACGGCGTAGCTGTTATTCTGGCGCTAGCCAAAAAAAATCACATCTAAGCTTGCTGAGGTAAGTCTAAGCGTGTTCCGCAAAGGTTCTTAGTAAATTTATATAAGGGTACTTTTTGCCCCTTACTCGGGTGCACACCCGGGGGCTCTTAAGAGCTGCCAAGGCTAGCCTTCGGCTAGCCCTTGGCACCTCCTTATAAGCTCCTCGGGCCTGCAGCCCTTCCCTCCTTATCGGTTCGTCTCTGTACTTAGGGTATTGCCATACCTACTCTTTACCATATCGTTCTCTTCCATCGACTCTCCTTGTGACTCATGCTCGGCTTGCCTGCTCCCTACCATACACCTAGGCAACAGCCTTACAATTTAACGATATCCGCGTTACGGAGGTTGCGGATATTAGAATAACTCAACACCAATATTTTATATTATTTCCCAAAGTTAATGTCACGGAACGCGGGCAATGGCTACAAAGCGTATATATTCAGGGAGTCTACAAGACGTTACGCGATCGATCATAAGGGTCAAGGGTATAAGGAGGTGATATACCCTCGCGTAGCTAACATAAGCTATACACAAGGTATACGCAAAAGCACAGGGTTCTCCTATAGAGGCCCCTACGGTCAGGTTCCGTAATACTACCCCCCCTCCTATTAAGGCGGAGCTCCGGCAACACTATGGTTGCTATATATATATAGGGGGAAATACTTGGGGTATCTAGAAGAAGGAATATTGTTATAGGTATAATAGGCTCGTACAGGTGCTTCTAACTTAAAGCTTATAGGTTGCTACTATGCGAAGGTACTAGGCTATAGAGGGGAAGGAGGCTGTTAGGGACTTGGTAAGGTGCAAGGGTATTACCAAGGCGCTAGTAGCAAGTAAGCCAATAGCGATTTTCTATCCTGGGAATGGAAAATCCTAATTAGTTAGCTTCTCCTTAGCGTCTAGAATCTAACCAATTAGACAACTTTAACTGGTAGTTAAAGTTCCTTAACATCTCATCGGAGTAGTTACGTGATGGTAATATACAACAATTTAGCTATAACGGCTCCCATAGGGGATTAGGTACGAAATCTCTACTTAGGCCTAGTTTCTATGGGTTTGCGTAGTAGAAATCACTAATTAGATCTTTTACATTTTTAAAATCTTCCCATAGTTACTATTCTGGCTAATCTATATCAAATCCTATATAGGTAGCTTTATAGTAGAGCCACTATCCTCTGCCTTTGCTAAAGTATTTAGAGTTAATAATTTATTTAATAGTCTACTCCTTATAGTTCTTGTCTTCGTTCTTATCTCAGATTAGTACCAGTAGGGGTTTAGGCTATATTTATCCTAGTAGAGGGTTAGGCTAATAAAGGTGTAGTAGCCATAGGTGAAACACAGGCCATATCCCACGGGTGGCTAAGGCAGGCGGGAGCTCTAGTTTGTATACAGCTCCTCTGTTAATAACTCATTTAATCTAGTAGGGGCCAAGGTTCTTATAATTAAGTGACTTTATAGGTCTCTATATAGAGATATTGCGTGCATCTAACTATACCCAGTCGCCAACACGTATCTTAGGTAGTGGTATTCTATAGCGGTCGGCAAAGTAAGCTTATTTCACTTAGGCCCAGGCCATCTCTCCTTTACAGTAGTTAAGTAGATCTTTTATACAGTCTGCATATTAATTAGCAAGTAGCATCTTAAGGCGTTTTCTATATAGCAGTTTCTTATTAATAGGCTCTAGTAGCTCTATACCGGATTATAGGTAATATCCTTTATTCGCAAAGAACGGGGAAGTCCTATAGTGGCTAAGACGTAGTTATTTGCTGTAAATTTACCTAGTAAAAGGTGGTCTACCCAGTCATCCTAACTATAGGCGACTACCTATTATAAGTACGCCTTTATACTAGCGTTAGCGTTTTCTAGTTATTCCGCAGTTTTGTAGTAAAAGGATATAGACATCTTAACGGAGATACTAAGGCGTTAGCAGATCCGCCTCCATATATTAGAGTCAAATTGCGTGCCTCAGTCAGACGTGATAGAGTTGGGTAACCTATATAGTCGGTAGACTTCGCGGAGAAAGGCGTTGGCAACGTCACTTATGGCTACGCCTTCGGTTAGGACATAGTGGCGTTCTTTTATAAGTCGGCATATTATTATAAGGATATTATTATAGGTTCGGCCATATTATTTGCAAGGCGGTAGGTCAACAACGAAATCTATGGCAATATCTGCCCATTATCGTATAGGTACTGGTAGAGGGTGTAGCAGTCCTTAATACTTTATATAAAATGCTTTAGCACATTTACAGCTGTAGTAGGCGCTTATAAAGCGTTCAACTAAGTCTATTATTTTGGGCCAGAAGTAGTATCGGCTAAGAAGCTTATAGGTTCCTCCTTTGCCTAGGTAGCCGCTTAATTAGAGGTCATAGGCTATTTAGATTAGTTGCCGTTATAGGTCTTCTAAGTTAGGGATAAATAAACAGCCTCTATAATAGAGCCTGTTCTCTTTTACTTCTAAGGCTGCTATATTAATCTGGCCTAAGCTTTAGAGGTTGGTAGGCAGTATACAGGTGCCAGCAATCTTTGCAGCAATTAGTTAATACAGTAATAGATTAATAGGGGTGTTATATACTACAGTAATAAGTTTATTAATTTTAGGGGGTAACTCTAGTTCTATAGTATAAAGCTAAGGGGCGGTTAGTTCTGTTTTGGGTAGTATGCCTAGGGCTAAGTTTTATACTTTTAGGATTATTTGTTGTTGGAATTAATTATAAGGGTTATCTTCTAACTAAAGAAGGTCTTATAAACGGCGTGTTAGGCTATTAGGCTTAGTACCTTATACTCCTAGCCTATATACAATTTTAAAGTTAAAACCAGAGAGGAACTTATTCCAACATACTTAGCGTTAGTTTAGTTATTTTATAGTTATAAAGTACTTAAGGTTGCAATAATCTATAAGGACCTTAGTTAGCTAGTTAGGTTCTACTAAGAAGAGTTCCAGTTAGAATTCCTTAAACATTTATATAATTGCGAGGAGTTCCTTATTATAGATCTTATAGTTACATTCTTATAATATAAGCTTAGACAAGTAGAATGCAACTAGGTAAAGGAGACCGTTATTACCTATTATTACGGCGCTGGTGGAAAACGGTGGATTATGGTAGACATTATAGTAGACGCGAGTTACGTAACTCGAGTATAACGGAACCTTATAGCTTAGACTACAGTGGGTTCTATTATTAGGCTAGGTATATAGGTAAGAATAAAACAACAACATAATAATAACTGGTAGAGTGGTTGCCCAATAGATTAACTCTAATTGTATTCTAAGATTCACTACAAGGAGAAAACTATCTACGGTAGGGACTGAGGTCCTTTAAATACACAACTATACTCCTAAGAAATCCTCTCTTGTATATAAGGTACGTGTTATCTATGTTAAACGTAATATCCCTTTTATTTAACGCAGTTAACGCGTTTAATACTATGTAACCTTAGTTACTATTCCTTATTATATAGTTCCACTAGATCTATCCTGGACTGTACCTGTATTAACTAACTAGCTTCCACCAACTCTTCTCTAAGTAGTTATAACATTATACTTAAAGTGTCCGTAATACCATCTCCCTCCTTTTTATCTTTGTCCTTAAAGATTCCTAACATCTCCAAGTCGTCTACTAGAGGTATAATGTCCGTTTAATCATTCTGGTTAATATCTATACTTATTATACCTAAAGCTTCTTCCTCTCTTTCCTAGGTTAAGCGTCGCCTTTGTACAGTTTCCTCTATACTATTACTGGGCAAGGTAATGGCGATCCCTTACTCTCATTGCGCTAAAGAGGGGTTGGTTTATATTGCGCTAGCAAGTCCTATATCTTGACAACCCTCCTTTTACTCTAAGTATACTAAAGCAAACGTTCAATCGTCCTGCGATATTCGCTCTGTCTTTAATGCTAAGTATACGCGTCCTATAACTCTTAACAGTCTTTAAGTTCCCTAAGTAACTTATTATAGGGTCTCGTGTTTAATCTACTGCCGTAAAGCTTAATAGTAAGCTAGCCTCTGCGCTACTTAAGGTTTAACATGCCTTAAAAGAGTCCGTATACGTCCTTAAAGCTTAATATTTAGCTTATACTCGTCTTCAACGTCTTAAATATGTTTATAAGAAGGTCCATTCTAAGGAGTAGAAACTAGTTTAACAAAGTCTATCTAAGCTAGGTAACAAAAGGACTGGCTCTCCTCCTGCAAGGGAAATAACTCTAAGTAGCTCGGCAATTGCTCCTTTTAGGTCCCCCTTAGGTAACTTATTCTTTGGCAATCCTTCTTTATTAATACTGCCTAACCTACTTTTTTTTAATACTCCCGTACCTTTCCTATAGCGTTCCCTAAGTTATTTAGTAGTTCCTAGGTAGTCTCACTATAGCCTATCTACTTTACTTTATATTATATTTTGTTATCTATATCCTTATAACTAATAACCTTTAAAACTTACTATTTATCTTTCTCTTATCCTCTATATATATCTACCTTATAGACTAGTGGCTTAATATTCCTATATACTAGCTCTAGCATTGCAACGTGTTATATAGGGTAGATTTTTATTTTAGCTAATAGGTTTAACTTATACATAACTAATAAAATTCTTTACTTAATTTTAAAAGGTCCTAGTCTAACATAGTCCAACTTTTTACTTAATCGTCAACTCTTGAAATTTTTATATAGTAGCTATACTTTATCCCCCTCCTTAAGATCTGGTCCCTTAGATCTCTTAATATTATAGTACCTTTTTATTCGTTCTTATACTAGTTTAGCTGTTTCTTTAAGGTCTATATAAAGATTTATTAACGTCTCTATTCTATACTTAGCTATGCTACTTATCTTTTTTACTTAATGTGGCGATAATAATGTTCTTAGCTTGTATCCGTAATTTGCCTTAAATAGTAATATCCCTATTCCTTCTTATGGTATTATATTGTATATAAACTATATAACTGGTAATAACAATACCCAATTGTTCTATACGTGGTTAATATAATGCCTTAAATACTGCTTTAGTATCTAGTTTAGTCTTTCTGTTTATCCGTCCGTCTGCGGATAATATACTATAGATATTACTGCGCGAACTCCTTATTCTGCCAGAAATACTTCCTAAAATACTACTATAAATCTTAGATCTCTATCTGATATAATTTTGTCTAGTGCTCTATATCTTACAAATACTTCCTTTATATAGATTCTAGCGATATCTTCTACTGATATCTTTTTAGTGCATACTATAAAGTATCTCTACTTTATTAGCTTATCTACTATTACTAAAATCGCGTTATAATCTTGTCCTATAATAGGATCTTTTAACTTTAGTAACTTAATAATAAAGTCCTATAATATAACTTCCTATGGTCTTCCTGGTGTCTTAATAGGTTATAGCCCTCTATACGGCTTATACCTTATTAGTTTATTTCTTTAGCAATCTAAATATTTCTTTATAACTTATCTTACTAGTCCCTAGATTCCTTAAATAATATACTTCTTTTAAAGTCTTAACACTAAGCCTATAGCTCTGTTGTGTCCTTGTGTTATTCCCTTATAGAATTCCTTAATAAATTCTTCTATAATAGACTTAGGCATATACGTTGCTTCTCTATTTTTATATTGCTTTAAGTCTAGATCCTCTACCTATGCTTCTTAGATCTTTTATATCCAATTACTCTCTAGTAATTTATAGATCTAACTTTTCTTAGTTACTATAATCTTTGGATAATTATACCTAATTAATTTATCTTAATCCTTTCATAATAAAGCTCCTAATAGCTTTTTATTACTTTGTAGTTTAGCCTTTCTACTTAGCGCGTCTGCTCGTGTATTGTCTATACCTTTAGTATACTAAATTTCAAAATAGTATTCTATAAGCATTTCCGCCTATCTAACCTGTCTTTAGTTAAGTTCCTTTATTATTAAGAATCCTATAAGGTTTTTATAGTCCATCTTAACTATAAATGGTTTCTCTATGCCTTATAAGAATGCTCTCCATTTTTTAAGTACTATAACTATACCTAACAACTCCTTGTTATAAATATTATAGTTTAACTTTAGTAGTGTTATCTTTCAACTATAGTATACCACTAGGTGCCATCCATCTTAATATTTCTATATAAAGTATGCCCCTAGTATAAAGTCTAATATATCTATTTCTATAACTGTCTTTAGACCTAGTTAATAGATCTTAAGAACTGGCTCTTAGGTAAATAACTCTTTAATTTTCTTAAATAGTTCTTATTACTTCTTTCCCTATGCCCATAGTTCTTCTTTCTTTATTAACTATATAAATAGCTTAATATCCTATAACTATTGCGCTATAAACCTTCTATAGTAATTACAAAACCCTAGGAATAATCTTAACTACATAATGTTCTCTAGTTCTTGCTAATTTACTATAGCCTTAATCTTCTTTAGATCTATACTAAGTTAGCCTAGTTTAATAACAAATTTAACAAAATCGGTCTTCCTAGTAAAGAACTTATATTTCTTAATTACTACTAGCATCTGTTCTTTTTATAGTCTCTTTAAAACCCATTTAATATATTCTCTATATTCTTTCTTACTCTCTAAGTAGATAATAATGTTATTAAGGTATACCATAACAAATTTATCTAGGTGTTCTCCTAATACACTATTAATTTACTTCTAGAACATTACTGGTGCGTTTATAAGCCTAAATTGTATAACTAATAGTTTATATAGTCCTTCCTTTAACCTAAAAGCTGCCTTTTATTTATTGCCTTCCTTAATTCTAATCTAGTGGTACGCCTATCTCAGATCTATCTTTATAAAGATCTTTACGTTGCCTATCCTGTCTTAGATTTCACTAATTAAGGGTAAAGAATACCTATCCTTCCTAGTAATACTGTTTAACTATCTATAGTCTATACATATCCTAAGTTTTCCGTTTTTCTTTAGGATAAATAATACTGGATATTCTGCTAATAACTATAATAGTCTAATATATCCCTTTTATAAGTTCTCCTAGATAAACTCTTTAAACGCTATTAACTCTGTTTTAGTAAGCTTATAGATTAGAAAGAACTTTAGACTTATTCCCTCTTCTAATTCTATTTTATAGTCCTATGCTATATACTTTAACAGCTTTTCACTTTCTAGTAACTATAACTTTTTACCATACTTATGGTATCTCTTTGGTATATAACTTAAGCCTTACTTAGTCTCTTTATATGTCGCTCTAACTTGGTACTATACCAACTTAATTTACTGTCGCACTTTGCGCCATTATATATCCTTAATATTAACCTAACCTATAACCTAATCGACCTTTAGATTATACTCCTATAACTAAGGTATTCCTAGTATCACCTTATCCTGTCCTAACAGTAGGATATTAAAAGACATTCTAACTATTCTCCCTTTAATAGTTATTTAAATAGGTCCTATTTTAAGATTAATAATACCTCCTCTATAGGCTATCTAATCTTCTAAAATTGTTATAAGTAGATATAGGTGTTTCTTCTATCTATATGGTAACCCTATCCTTTCTACTACCTTTGGTAATATATGGTTCTTAGTTACTCCACTATCTACTAACGCTTTAAACTGCTAATCTTGCCACTTAGCTTTTAAATTTAGGTACTAACCTTAAATTCCTTTAAGGGTTTAAGGCTTTAATACTGGTTTCCTCTAGTTCTATACACCTCCCCTTTTCCTAACTATTGGCTGCTCGATCCTGCTTATACTTAGTCCAACTTTAGCTAATACTTAGTTTATTTCTTTTCCTCTATATGCTATGGATAAGTGTTCTTTAGGCACTCTTACCACTATTATCCATCTAGGTATTCTTCTATAAGGAATCTTCTTAGTTAAAGTATTAAGTCCCCTTAACCTTATACTTCTACTGGGTGCCAATTATATATATACTTAGTATTTCTAAACCGCTTTTTCTCTGGTGCCTAATATATCCTTACTAGATACTTCTGGTTCTTGTCTTTAGGTGCTCTATATATATTATATATATTATCCACACAAGCTATCTATAATAGTGTATAATACGCTATATGTTTTAGGTTAACTCTTAGTTTATTTTTATCCTTAAGTTTAAACCTATACCTAGTTAACCTAACCACTGGTATCTCTACTATAGGTACTAAGATTTGTCGCTTACTTCTCTAGTCCCTAAATTCTTCTTCTAGGTTCCTTAATATCATAATTAATGCTCCTTTAATGTAACTTATGCGTTTTTCCGTAATAGGTTAGTCTTAAATAACTTTTTTGTCCAGCTACATATAAAAATCTGCCTATTTATTATTGTGTTATTGCCTATACCACTTTCCATATAACTGGTTTAGTGTATATGGTCTATCTATTAGAAAGTACCTTATTATCGCTGTATTATAACATTCTTTAGTATATCTTTCTTTAAACCTAGTTAGAATATTTAAATCCTTTTCTTGTTTTAGTTTATCTAACCACTTTACCCTAAGTGTCCCTACACTTAGCCTATTAGTAACTCTTCGCATGGGTACTCTATCCCTTATATAACCTAGTATAGCTAACCTCTTATCTAGCTTTTGCTCTTGCTATATAATAATTCTTATTTTAAACTTATCTATAGTTTCTTGTTTTCTACGTCTTGCAGCTAGATCTTTATAGTTATCTTACTTTTTAATCCTAGTATTAACTGTTTAATCTTTAAGCTAAATACTATATTTACCTAGGATTACTAATGTTCTTATTTATTCCCTAAACTTATAGTTCTTAAACTTGCGTCCTATACTTATTTATTTATTACTAAACTAAGTTACTGCCCTTTCCCATTGGTTTTTGTCCGTTATAGGTCCTTAGGTGTGTTTTATCTTGTCTTAAGAATTTTAAGCTTTTCTTATCTTTTCTTAAGAATCTTAAGCCTGTGGCCTTTTACCTTTATTAAGTAATAAGCTAGCACTAGCAGTCATCTACTTACTTAGTTTCTTTTAAACGTTACTCCTATCATCTTATAAAGCGATAGAAATTATATTTAATAGTATTATAACATCCGTTACTAAACCTCGTTTTATAATAGTCTTAGTCTCTGCTTCTATTATATTATTAAAGTTTAAGTGCTCCTAGTTAGCCTCCTTTTCGTTCTTATTACTAGTAATTAATAAGTACTCTAACTCTATTATTATTACTACTAATCTTTGTCCGTATATTGCTGTAATATCTTAATCTAGCTTATAGAGTTGATTTTATTCTTTATCTAACTCTCTAGTTCCTTTAAGTTCTCTTAACTTTAGCTCTTACGGCCAATAGCTTGCGCCATACTTAGCGTCTTTATAAATTTGGCATACGTTGTTATAATAATACGCAAAACTATTAATTAAATATTCTTTTATTCCTTATAGTGCACTATTATCCCTCTATACATATATGCCGTCTGCTGGTCTGGTTCTCTTTACTGTGTAATTACTCTAACCACCTCTATAGTCTTTAGTAAAATAACCCTGTTTTCCGCAATTTATACAAGCTCTATCTTTAAACTATCTTTCTTACTATAGAGTCCGCCTAAATATCTTCTACTGCTAAGATCCCTAGTTTGGCCTCTACTTCTAGGTCCTTTAATTACTTAATCCTCAACCTCTAGGTTTTTATGGTTTCTTTTCCTATCTTTAGGTTTTTTTAGTACCGCTTAAGTCCATTAGCTCTGCGCCATTCCATAGTTTTTAACTCTATATCTATTATTACGTACTCTACGCCTTATATAACTATGGAACTCTGTCTTACCCTCTCTTAGCTTGTTCCCTTTAATAGATCCTATTATTAATCTTTATTAACTAATCTATTAACTCTCTTAGAGTATCCGTATCTTCCATTAGGATAATTACGTCCTAGACTTTAGCCTTAAGTCCCTATTTATACTATACTATAAGCGCCCTATTATTCCACTTAACCTACATGGCTAGTATTTAAAACTATATTATATACTTAATTACTAAAGTACGTTGTACTAAGTTCTGAAGCTTTTGTTCCACTATGGTTATAGCCTCCAGGTCTCTAAATATCTGCGTTAGTCGCTCTACAAACCCATTTTAACTGGCAAATATATACCATACGTCTTGGTTAGTAGTTATTATGCCATTAGCCTATATTTCTATAAAATACGGCTTAAACCACTTAAGTGCCCTCCCTATTAGGAATAATCCTATATAGGCTACTTGATCCAATAATGTTACTAACTTCACTCCTTCCTGTACTACCTTAAAGTGCATCTGCATTAGAAATCCTTTAAGCTTCAACTTCTCTCCTAAGAATTGTTTAATTAAAGGTAACTTAATCTTTGCTGCTCTAATTCTATTAATACATTCTTTAAGTATCCTATTATTATCTTATAAGTGATTAATCATTTCCTATAACTGACTTTATATAACTACTTAAGAATCCCCCTTGTCTATACTGGTATTACCTAGCCCTAAGGTTGTGGCTATTGCTAACGCCGTTGCAACTAGTGCTGCTCTTGGTAGCATATTGTTTAATTTTATTTAATACCGTAACCTTAGTAGTGAATGTGTAACGGAACCTTGTAGCTTAGACTACAGTGGGTTCTGTTATTAGGCTAAATATATAGGTAAGAATAAAACAACAACGTAATAATAACTAGTGGAGTAGTTACCTAATAGATTAACTCTAATTATATTCTAAAATTCACTACAAGGAGAGAACTATCTACGGTAGGGACTGAGGTCCTTTAAATACACAACCATACTCCTAAGAAATCCTCTCTTGTATATAAGGTACATATTATCTATGTTAAACATAACGTCCCTCTTGTTTAACGCAGTTAACGCGTTTAACACCACGTGACCTCGGTTACTATTCCTCGTCACATAGTTCCACCAGATCCATCCTGGACCGTACCTATATTAACCAACTAGCTTCCGCCGACTCTTCTCCAAGTAGTTATAACATTGTACTTAAAGCGTCCGTAATATTAAGGACCGCATAAAATATCAAGCGGCGCTGCTATTCTTCTCCTTCCTTTCTCTAGCTTTGGATCCTCGTTTATAGACTACCAATTATACAGGCTTGCGCGTCCCTCTTGCCGTGCTAGTGCCTCGATTGACTGAGTCGCTAACACCCATCTAGAAAAGGACGCCCGCGTTAATATAGTCTGAGGAGTTAGTCTTAAGATAAAGTTGTCATCCTAGTATAAAGTGAGCTAGGATAGGTGCTTTAGTAAACGCATCTTTTAAGTCTTGGAACGCCTTTTCGCATTTAGACGTCCAGATAAAACATAAATATATTTTTCTTCCTTTTACAGAAAAGCCCTTTATTTGCATTATTACTATAAGTAGTGCTATAACACCTAAGAAGTTATATATAAATTTCTAATAGAAGTTAGTAAAACCAAGGAAGGCTTATATGTCCTTAATATAGGTAGGGGTTTACCATCCGGTGATTATATATACTTTTTTGGGGTCTATATAGACACCCTTAGTAGTGACAATTAGTTTAAGGTATTTTACTTCTATAACTAAGAATTCGCACTTCTTTAAATTAATATAAAGTCCTATGTCTTTAAGGCGCTATAGGACCTTTTAAACATGCTTAATATACTTAGAAGGGTCGTCGCTGTAAATAAGTATGTCGTCTAGGTACGCGGAGCAGAAGTCGTTAAGGTAGTCCCGTAAGGCATTATTAATATAGCTTTAGAAGCTGCCTAGGCCGTTGCATACGCTAAAAGGCATAATAGTGGATTTAAATTGGCCGAAGCGTAATGTAAATGCGGTTTTCTATTTATTACCTTCCCATATTCAGAGGCGGTTAAAGGCGGTAATAATATTAAGTTTAGTATAGATTTTAGCTTAGCTAAGCTATTTAAGGGTCTCGCGTATAAGCGGTATAGGGTATTAGTTCTTAATTGTAATAGTATTAAGTCCTCTATAATTAACGCAGAATTAAATACCTCCTCCTAGCTTTTTAGTAAGGAGGATAGGAGCGGCTGCTAGGGATATACTGGGATGAATAAACCCTTTATTAAGGTGCTCGTTAATATACTTTTTAATAACTAGGAGTTCGTCTTTTAACATTAGGTAGGGTCTCTTATAGGGCGGCATTTTTCCTTATTTAATATTAATGGCATAGTCATTAGATTAATGTGGGGGCAGTATATCTACGCTCTTTTATAAGCATACATTAATAAAGTTATGGTATCTCTTAGGGAGGAGCTTATAGAGTTCCTTATTAGTAAGTCCTTTTTTAAGCTTTATAAACTTCTTAAAGTCTAAGGGTAAAAGTCTATAGAGTTCTATAGGGGCATTGTTTTTTAGGAGGTTGACTATATCTATCCTGTTACTATAGAGGACATAGTCCTAATCTTTATTAAGCTTATATAGTTATGATTAGGAGGCTACAGCAACAGTCCAGCCTTTCCTATATGCTATGCGGTAGAAGGCTACGGCGCTTACGTAGTAGCAGTTGGTTATAAGTGGGGTGATAAGGGTTTCCTTAGGTTAATATCCTAGGGAGTAGATAGAGGCAGCTAGGCTATACCCTAGGCAAGTCTCTCTATAGTATTTAGAGTTAAAGGTTACTTCTCTCTTTTGCCAGTTAATAGTAGGGTTATATTATTTAAGCCAGTTTATTCTAAGGATAATAGGGTAGTTTGTAAGTGGTATAATATAGGCCCAGAGCTCCTCCTAGTATCCATTTATATTTAGGTAGAGTTGTGCCATATAGGTAATCTTTTGTGTAGTATAACTACCATTAGCAAGTTATAGGGCGCGGGCTTTAGTAAGGGGTAAGGTAGGTAGGTTATAAGTATGTATAAATTAGGTATCTACAAATTTATTAGTAGCTCCGTAGTCAATTATAGAACGGATTTTATATTGTTTCTTAGTAGTAATTCCCTCTATAGGTAAGACTATTTACTTCCATCCTTCCATTTTTACTAAGCTATCTATTAAGCAAGCTAATATATAGATCCCTCTATTATTAGAGTGTCCTAACCTACAACTAAGGGCTAGGACTTTACATTTTCCGCTTTTATATCTAATTCTACTACCGTTGCTACATCTTCATTTTATACGGTAGCAGCGTATAGCAATATATTTGGTGTCCAGGGTATAGGGTTAGGTATTTAATAGCAGCTACTAAACCTAGCCATTAGGCAGTTTGGGCTATAGCTATAATAGCCTTCTTAATAGCATCTATAGCAATGCCTTAGCTTCTAAAGTAGCTTACGCTTTCTATCTAGTAGCTTCTTTAGGAAGGCTGGTATAGAGAGGTTGATATTAGGACCAGTGGTGTTGCTTAAGGTAGTGGGTATTGGTAGTTTAGTAGGTCCGGAGGGCTTCTATAGGGAGGTCTTTAGGTAGGGGTTTGTAGTAGTAATCTAGTTTAGCCGTTGTTTAATCTTCTATAGGGCTGCTACCATATTATAAACGTTGTTATAGTTATGGCTGGCAGCTGCGTGACTAAGATAATAAGTAACTTTTTTAAGGAGATCTTTCTAGTCTTTAGTGTTATCTTAGGTAAGAACTCTAGTATATTCCTAGAATTTAACATAGAACTTATTAAATAATTTAGTAGGACTTATCTTTAGGGCGCGTAGTTTAGCTTAACTAGTGGCCACTAGGTTATGGTTGCGGTATATTTAGTTAAGGTCATTAAGGACTTCCTAGTAGGACTGCTACTTTTAGGGACTACTAGTCTCCTATTAAGCAAAAAGCCTATTAAATAGGATGCCCTTTATTTATCTAATAATATAGCCAATCTTAGTATCTTCTGTAGGGAAAAGGTAGGCGCTCTAGGTTAATTTCTTGCGGGTTTATATCTTCTAGTAGCTATATTCCTTACGGTCACCCTTAAAAATTAGGGGATTAGAGTAGCGTATATTAGACCCTATAGTAGTAGTTTGGGTTTAATTATTATGGCTTTTATTATTGCCGCTGCTATAATAAGGGTTCCTATTAGGTAAAGCTGCTTAGCGCTGACCTTCTGTTAAGCGTTAAGTAGATAAGGTTGCCAGGGGCGTAGAGACTTAGGTAGCGTTATATGCAGTAAAGAGGTGTCTAGTATTATTACAAATATACTTATTAAGCTAAGATTATAGGTATTTGATTATACCCTCTCTTTTAGTAACTATAGTAATAAGTATAATCTTGGCCTTCTTTAATTATTAGATGTCATGTTTAGATACGCGGAGGTCGTCTTTAATCTCTTAGCGTGTGTTATTAGCAAGCGCCTTATAAGCTTATAGGTCTTAGATAATATTATAATCTTAAACAGTACGCATCTTAGCTTATATAAGCTTTAGATGGTAGTTCTGTAAAAGGTGGTAGTATTTGTTAGGTTTTTATGCTACCATTTTTATAAACATCTTAGCGTCTCATATCTCAATCTTAATAGGTAGTAGCCCTTCAGCTTATTTATCTGTGGTTATGTAGTTAATAAAGGATAAGACATTGTTAATGTCCCCCTTATAGTTATTATAGTCTTTTAAGCCACTAGGCTTTCCTTTAGGGGTTAAGGCTAGGGCTAACAAATTAAATCCTCCTAGGACTAATTGGTATTATAGTTTTAATATAGATATTAGGTTGTTCTTTAAGTTTAACATAGTAGCTAGTAAGGAATTTCGTCTTACTATTATTAATTCTTTAGGAGTACAAAGTGAGGTAACTCATGGACACGCTGCTTTTGGCAGCGTCTACGGTATCATAGAGACGTAGAATTGGTCGTAGGCTGAGCGTCGGTGAAGAAAAAGGCGCAACGTAATGTCACGGAACGCGGGCAATGGCTACAAAGCGTATGTATTCGGGGAGTCTACAAGACGTTGCGCGATCGATCGTAAGGGTCGA
>Ga0307507_10003852_pt1 | contig 27971 bp, 8 predicted proteins | sample 7_EM_MG_FD_207223 | JGI IMG/M metagenome (GOLD analysis project Ga0307507, IMG submission 207223) | Populus trichocarpa ectomycorrhiza microbial communities from riparian zone in the Pacific Northwest, United States - 7_EM | ecosystem: Host-associated > Plants > Roots > Unclassified | place...
ACTATAAGATAGAATTAGAAGAAGGAATAAGTCTAAAGTTCTTTCTAATCTATAAGCTTACTAAAACGGAGTTAGTAGCGCTTAAGGAGTTTATCTAGGAGAACTTACGCAAGGGATATATTAGACCGTTATAGTTATTAGTAGAATATCCAGTACTATTCATCCTAAAGAAAAATGGAAAACTTAGGATGTGTATAGACTATAGATAGTTAAATAGTATTACTAGGAAGGATAGGTATCCTTTATCCTTAATTAGCGAAATCTAAGACAGAATAGGTAACGTAAAGATCTTTATAAAGATAGATCTAAGATGGGTATACTATTAGATTAGGATTAAGGAAGGCGACAAATAGAAGGCAGCCTTTAGGTTAAAGGAAGGACTATACAAACCATTAGTTATATAATTTAGGCTTATAAACGTACTAACAACGTTCCAGAAGCGAATTAATAGTATATTAGGAGAACACCTAGATGAGTTTGTTATAGTATACCTTAATAATATTATTATCTACTTAGAGAATAAGGAAGAATATAGAGAACATATTAAATGGGTCTTAAAGAGACTATAGGAAGAATAGATGCTAGTAGTAGTTAAGAAATACAAGTTCTTTACAAAGAAAACCAATTTTATAGGATTTATTATTAAACTAGGAAAGATTAGTATGGACCTAAAGAAAGTTAAAGCTATAGTAAGTTAGTACAAACCAGAGAATATTACGTAGTTAAGGTTATTTCTAGGGTTTTATAACTACTACAGGAGGTTTATAGTATAATAGTTGAAAAGCATTAAGCCATTTACAAGACTAATAAAGAAAGAGGAACTATAAATTTGGGGTAGTAAATAGAAAGAGCTATTTTAGGAATTTAAAGAGTTGTTCACCTAAGAGCTAATCCTTAAGATCTATCAACCAAAGTTAGAAACGGTTGTTAAGACAGACGTATTAGACTTTGCACTAGGAGTATGCTTACTATAGAAGTATCAGGACGCATGGCATCTAGTAGCGTACTATAGTTAGAAAATAACACCACTAGAGTTAAACTATGACATCTATAACAAGGAGTTATTAGGTATAGTTACAGCACTTAAGGAATAGAGAGTATTCTTACAAGGCACAGAAAAACCGTTTATGGTTAAAACGGACTATAAGAACCTTATAGGATTCCTAATAACAAAGGAACTCAACCAAAGATAGGTTAAATAGGCGGAAATGCTTACAGAATACTATTTCGAAATTCAGCATACTAAGGGTACAGATAATGTATAAGCAGACGCTCTAAGCTAAAAAGCTAAACTACAAAATAATAAAAAGCTATTAGGAGCTTTATTGTAAAAGGATTAAGATAGATTAATTAGGTATAACCATCTAAAGATTATAGCAACTAAAGAAAGCCAGATCCATAAGTTACTAGAGAGTAATTAGATATAGAAGATCTAAGAAGTATAGGCAGAGGATCTAGACTTAGAGCAATACGAAAATAGAGAAGTAATATATATGCCTAAGTCTATTACAGAAGAATTTATTAAGGAATTCCACAAGGGAATAATATAAGGACATAATAGGTCTATAGGACTAGTGTTAAGGCTTTAAGAGGAGTATATTATTTAAGGAATCTGGGGACTAGCAAGGTAAGTTATAAAAGAGTATCTAGATTGCCAAAGGAACAAACCGACGAGGCATAAGCCGTATAAAGGGCTATAACCTGTTAAAGTACTAGGAAGACCGTGGGAAGTCATATTATAGAACTTTATTGTTAAGTTACTAAAGTTAAGAGATCCTATTACAGGACGAGATCATGACGCAATTTTAGTAATAGTGGATAAGCTAACAAAGTAGGGATACTTTATAGCATGCACTAAAGAGATATCAGTAGAAGATATCGCTAGAATCTATATAAAGGAAGTATTTATAAGATATAGAGCACTAGACAAGATTATATCGGACAAAGATCTAAGATTTATAGTAGTATTTTAGGAAGTATTTCTGGTAAAATAAGGAATTTGCGCAGTAACCTCTACAGCGTATTATCCGTAGACGGATGGATAAACGGAAAGACTAAACTAGACACTAGAACAGTATCTAAGGCACTATATTAATTACGTATAGAACAATTAGGTATCGTTATTACCAGTTATATAGTTTGCATACAATGCAACACTATAAGAAGGAATGGGGACATTACTATTTAAGGTGAACTATGGGTACAAACTAAGAACATCGTTATTACTACGTTAAGTAAAGAAGACAAGTAGCACAGCTAAATAAAGAATGGAGATATTAATGAATCTTTATGCAGACCTTATAGAAACAGCTAAACTAGTACAAAAACGGATAAAAAGGTACTACTATGGGAGGGTACGGTCTCTCTTAGATAGGAAGTCACGGTGTAGTTAGTTAGTCAGTCAGTCGTAATTAGGCAGTAGGGAAGCAGTCAGTAAAAAGAGAAGAAAAGAGTGTATTAAAGAGAAACTATGTGTCTGTTGGCCCTATTGGAGTTGTTAAAGACTCTAAGGGCTCCAGACCGATCTATATAAAATATATGGAAGGCCTAGGCTCTCCCAAAGCTACGCCTAATCTAGATGTTGAATCCAGGGGGCCAAATTATACTACTATATACCTCCCCTACCCAAGTCGTTGTCCCCTAACAACTTCCAAAACTCTAAAACTCCTTATCTTTAAAATAAAGGCGCAGTAGGTAATTGTATGCGTTCCTTACCTTTACCACAAACCCGAGATGGTGAACGAGGAGACTCCGTTCTAGTTAAACAAGACCGTTCTCGTCCGCCTGGCTAAGCAGTACGAGATATATCAGACTAGCGGCTCTTAGATAATATGGCTCTTTCGCGTCCTTCTACTTACTCGGTTCTGTCCTATAATTCTTTAGGTAGCTCCGCATGACTTTATCCTTCTATAACAATTGGGGGTACTCTACTTGGATCTACCGTAATAGTTAAAGGCTTAATTCCATTATTAACGCAGTAGAAGTACAAGCGGCTGTTAAAGCGCTCCACTTTAGTTGCATGTATAAGCTAAAACGCATCCTTATAGTTCTTAACGGCCTTTAGATAATAGGAATATATCTATTTCGCAACTTTGTTCCTGTTACTAGTAAGAAGAAGATCACAATCTTAAATTACTGCTAGAGAATCCCATTGTCGTTTACCAAGAAGGGCGTTGGATAGAGCGCTGGCAGCCATAAGCTTAACTGCTGCAGGGAAGCGATATGGAATTGCGCCGTAGAGATTGGCATGTCTAGACGGCATATAGGGCGGCGCTCTTAAGTCTTAGTGCGTATCTGCTAACTCTATCTAAGTACCTCCTTTAGTGACCTTAAGGTTATTATAATCGTCCTAAATACTAATAAATTATGGTAGCATTGTTTGCTAGGTCCCAGTTAAAGGTCCTTTCACTCTATAAGGAAGGTAAGGTATAGTTATACGCACATCTCCCTTCTTATATGGCTGAGCTACCTAGTTGGTCGCATATTTCTCTACGTCCTTAGCGGTCTAGTTATGGTCTAAGATTTTATGCATAAATCTATTACCCTTGGCTAACCCTCGCGCTTTAAGATCTGCCCACTACAATTCCAAGTGATAATATATGCTGGGAAGGATAATCGTGTAGTTATCCTTAGTCTTATTATCCAGAGAAACGCTCCCTTAGATTATATCAGCACCGCATCCACTTTTAAGGAGCAAGGGAATATTAACGTTAATATAGCGGAAAGCTGTAAAGTCTCCTTTAACCACGAATTTCGTATAATAAGGGTAGGAAATGAGTTACCACTAGCTATTAGGCCTAAGAGCGCAATAGAGGCGATAATACTAAGGGTCTTATTTTATTAGCTATTAGTAGAGACCATAGACCATTGTTTTTAACCAGCCGTAATTTAGTTGCCCATTAATTAGATGCTGATAATAGCGGTATATGCGTATTTCCTTATTAATTATTGCTGAGATGCTAGAATCCTACTACTACCTAAATATACTTAAAACCACGGATCCTTCTCGCTGCTATATATCTTAGTTATTTAGTGATAGCATCTAATTAAGTAAAGCCTCCCTATTATAGGAAAACCTTGGTGCCGAGTTATAAATAAACTTATATAGTTCTAAGGAGTCGGACGGAACTGGAGGCCTATAAGCTTTTTAGAACTAGGAGTACATAGTAGGGTCTATTTTTATAGTGCCTAAGTGATTGCAAGCGTGATATATTAAACAGAGTCTATAATATAGCGCGGCATAGTTTAGACCCTTTATTGCTAAACCTATACGCCATTTTATAGTTTGTATATGCATCTAGCAGACCTTATATATTTCCGGGTTTGAACTAGCCGCCCTATACTAACTACGCAAGAGCTTTATAACCTTAGTTAGTTCAATTTTAGTAGTTTAGTTTAGGGACGCCTTAAGATAAGCTAGCACGTTGTCCTTATAGTCACATTCTTATTTCGCGCGGAGTATCGCTATAGCGTCTACGGCCTTCTTAATGTATTCTTTATTATCTCCTAGCTTAATAACGTTTTTATTAAATAGCAATTCCACTCCTAGCCCTCCTACTTCTAAATAAGTAACCGTAAGTCCTCTTCTTGGATTTCTCCTTAAAGAGGATACTGGCAGCCATAGGGGCGAGCCAATAGGCGTTCTAGCCGCAAGAATGCTTTCATTTATAGATAATAAAGGTAAGTCTACTGACATAGGCGATCCTTACTAGGACGGGCTTGGTATAATACTAACGCCTCCTCCTTAAATAGGTGTTGATGGCTAAAAAGCTAAGGGATTTATTACGTTAGAAGTATGTTATAAATGCGCTTATAGTATAAGAGCTAAGCTCTCTCCCACTTATCTAATTCTAATATTAGTAACCTCTGGTCCCATAGTAGTTAGTCTTCTACTTCTTGGCGGCAGGTTCTTATTTGGAATAAGGAAGCTAGTTAAGTATCTCCCTAAACTATGCTTATTTACCACCTAATCTAATATCGCTCTTCCTAACATTTTAGGCGCAAGCGCGAAGTCGGTTGGCTATAGTTAAGTAGTGTTCTTAATACCGCGTCCTAGATAATCGAGCCTCTTAACTAGGGCTTTATTAACTCGCGCTGTTACTTTATAAAGTGGGTAGACGGTAAGCTTTTAGGTAGTAGAAAGAAAGTGGTAGAAGACTATATATTTTAGCGGTCCATTAAGAACATCCTATCCCTAGGCTTTTTAGATGGTTTCTTTGGCTTTATTACACTAATTTCTTTAATCTTTTGCTATCTTACTAACATTAGAGATGTCCTTAAAGATTATTAAGAACGCGTCTTTTCCTAGAGATGCTTGCAACCTATTATTATAATTAACAAAATCAACTACTACACTAGCAGCATCTGCGTAGTTCTCTCTCTCGAGCAGAATCTCGTCACAGATTTAAATAAGCACTATATAACGCTAATTAACTATAAAGCCTCTAACTTCTGCAAGGATATTATTAATCTGTCGCTTAGCTCCTTTATATAGTACCAGTGGTCTGCTAGACGAAGACATAATAAGTATACTATTATTAATTCTGCTTAGTTTATGCTTTGGCTAATTACGGTTATCTTTAAGGTTTATTAAGGGCAAAAAGGTAAAGTTCTTAATAGGGTTTCCTAATATAAATAGTCTACCGAATCTAGTGGCGGTGTGGAGTTCTGCTGGCGCTAATTATTAAATGGACCAATTATGATTTTCTATCCCCGGGATAGAAAATCGCTATTGGCTTGGTAAAGGCAGTAAGCGGAACTAATATCTTTACAGTAAACAATACTAGATGGTTATATACAAACATTCCTCTATCCTTACTTTAGGATTACGCGGCTGTTATCTATATCCTCTTCCCCACCTTAGAACTTGACTGTCCCTTAGTTAAACATTTTATACTTAGTTTTATTAAATAATCTTTCTAGAACGCGCACTTCTTAAAATACACAGCGTTGCGATACTGGTGGATTTTATATAATATCCTCCTTAGGCTCTAGCTCTGCTATTATTTCTTATAGTATAGTTCCGCTTGCCTGGTTAAGCCAGTCCTCCTAACAGACCTTAGATATCTATTATTAATAGAACCTCTTTAATCTATTCCCTAGAGTTTAATCGCGAAACGGCGTGCCATTAAAATCCTTAATTAAGTACCATCCTTTATAAGGGTGACTCTTATATACGCAGAACGGGCCTAGCCATTTTAGATCCAACTTACAACTGCTAGAATAGTCTTGCTTAAGCTGTGTGTTATAGAGTATAACTATATCTCTAACCTTAAATCCGTCCTAGCGAATGCGGTAGGTGTTATTAAAATACTCTTTATTTGCAACTTTTAGTCGTCTTATACGCGTAATAGCTTCTTGTATATCTATATCTCTTTAGTTAAACTGCTTTGCGCAAAGTGCTAGTAGCTCTATAGTGGTCCAGACTGTTTCTCAAGGCAGCGTCTACTAGGTGGGTATGCAGAGTTTAATAGAAAGGACGTGCTTATATCCGTATATAACCCTTACTAGTGTCATTCCCGTAGACCTCTTAATAGTCGTTCTATCTGCCTATAAGACTGTATGAAGATTGTCTAGCTATAAGCCTTCCATCTTTGCCAAAGCGTCTACTATAGGCTTGTAACCTCGCTTTATAAAGCCTTGCGACTATAGGTAATATGCGGAAGCCACAACCCTCTTAATGTTATAGAGCTCCGCGAGCGTAGTAGTAATGTCAGCATTCTCTCCTCTACTATCTATAGAGAGCTGTCCGAATATTCCCTATTAGCAGATAACGTCTTTATAGAAGAACTTTACTATGCTTTTCACATCCTTATTCTAAAGGGCCCAGGCTTCTACCTATCTAGATACATACTTTTAAGTAATAGCCAGGTATCAGAACCCAAGACGGTTTAACGGTATAAATATAATGTCTACTGTTACTTATTACCATAAGGTGGACTCCTATATAGGGTATATCGCTTCTTCTTCCTGTCCTAGCTATTACTGTTAGCACTATAAGCATAACTTAATATGCTATAATATTTGATCCCATAGCCCTAGCTACTAGTATCGATTTAAGACCCTCTAATATATTCCCTCCTATCCGCAATATCCACTCTAATTATAAAGGCTCTTAATGATCTCCTGCTAAGTAGTCTCGTTATTAACTACCCTTCATATTAGTATATTCTTAGATTGTTAGCAGAAGAGCTATTAGTTACGCACTAGGAACCTTAGCGCATACTACTTAAACTTTTTAAATTCCTTGGTATTCATCTCCTCTAGACGCTGTAAGGTCACTAGCTATTTCGCAATCCTCTAAAATTCCTCTAAATATAAGTCTTCCAATAGCAGACCCGCTTCCATTTTAAGAGGGCTAGCCGTGTATTCTAAGGCACTTAGCTTATAGTTAATAAACTCTTTAATATCCTTAGTCAGCTTATTAGGTTATTTGCTATTAGGTAGCCGTTGCGAAAGTCTATTAGCTAGGCTATTCTTCTTCCCCAGCATATATCTAATATTAAAGTCCTACAGCTAGATCCACACTAGCCATCTTATTATTAAGGCTCCGGGTAAATCAGTAGCAGTATAATTTAGTTATATAACTAAGGTGCTTATATCTGTTTTAACTATAAAGTGAACGCCGTATAGGTACACACAATACTTCTTTAGCGCATATAGTAACGCCCAATACTTAAGCTTTCCTGAGTTATATTTCTGTTCCGCTTAAGACCAGATACTGCTCTTATATTAACATAGGTAATGATGACCTTATATATCTAGTTACATAAGGCCGCACCCCCATCCATTCTTATATCTATTAATGGCGAGAATAATTAGCCCAGCCCCCTTACTATAATCCAGTTAAACCAATGCGGGTATAGTAGTAATGGCATGCTTTAAAGTCTTTATAGTGGTAATCTACTCTATGCCCTATACAAACAGAACGTTTATTTATAGTAGTTAGAAGATTGGCTCTGCCTTAATTATAAAGTCTTCCACCTATATTCGGTAATACACGACAACTCCTAGGAATGCTTAGGCGGATATAACGTCTTCGCAGTCTCTCTAGTAAATAATCTTTACGACCTTTAACTCCTCCGGATATCATCCCTTACCATTACAGTGGTAACCAACCACTATAATCTCGTCTTTGTAGAAATGAGACTTTACGCCTAAGATTATATATCCAGCTTATTCTAAATCTGTAAGCACTCCGTCTAGCCACATAATATATTCTAGAATGTATCTATATACGCCTAGAAGACTCTCTTCTCTATTATATACTATCTATAAGCCTTTTACTATAATGTCATCCAGAAACGGCAAGGCATGGTGTGGGATATATCGTTTTAGGATTTTAGTAATTGTCCTTATAAACTAGGCTACTAAATTCGTGCCTCCCATAGGTACCATTGTTTATTATAAAAGCCCTAGAGGTGTTATAAAAGCCATTAGGTTCCTACTTTCTATATTAAGCTCTAGTTAGTTATAGCCAGAGAAGAAGTCCACTAAAGATATAACCTTATACCCTATAAACTCCTCGGAAAACTCATTAGTATATAGCAGCAGATTTACGTCCCTAATAGTCACTTAGTTAATATTCATCGCTATATTAATTAGTTGGTACTTCTTATATTCCTTCTTGCTTATAAGAAACCATGGATTCCTATATAGGCTTTTATAATATTCTAGAGTCCCTTAAGCTAGTCATTCTTATAATATACTTATTACTTCTCCTTGTAGGGCCCTTAGTATAGGAAAGTTTGGTATTTGCTATACTTTATATAGCACAGTCTTGATCTTTAATAGTGGAGTTACGTCTCTGCTAACGCAACCTATCTTAGAGAACTCCCATACCAGCGTCTCTTCTTGGTTAAACAGCATGGCCTTAAAGATCTCTCATTCTCTTAACTAAATATCCCCTATAATTATGCGCTCTAATTGTTCTGGCTTTAGTTATATACTGCGGGCCAGCTTAGTGTATTACGGCTTAAGGAAATAATTATACGGACTAAGAGGCAACCCTTAGATTAATACCTTCTGTCTACACAAGGCCACCTCTCGCCATTTTATTATACCTCCCATAACTGTTCTATCTGGTGCTAATAAATTAACCAGGTGGACCTTATCTGCCTTTTATTTATACGCAGTTGCTATATTTATGGCGTTTTATTAGGCCTTGCTCTAGTAGCTTTCTATTTATATTATAAATAAATCCGTCGTTTTTAATATTTAATATGTGAGGGACTTAGCCTTTACTTTAAATACTAGCTTCTAATTCTTTCTTAAGTGTTTCTTTAGGACTTTCTTTAACGTTTTGCTGTCGAGCTCTCTCTATCCAATATTATGGTCTTCTTTCTGCTGATGGCTCTGTCTAGCGGATATCTAAAACGGTAAGTGTCTGTATTAGAGCCGCACCTTATTTCCCTCCTTTTTGATCTCAACGTCCTCCTTATCCTAATGCGCCGGGTTATAAGTAACCCCGGATACGATTCTAGCAGTCGCACTGGTTATATATTTCCTAAACTGTTGTTTATACTAATGCCTTTATCTGGTTTAAAGAACATTGCATTCTTGTAGAATGTTAAGAACCTTGTTTTAACTCTGCCATCTTCTAATTAAATAATGCAAAATACCTAACCTATTGCGGTGCGTTTTGTTGCCAGTTTAGCTTTTACTAACTATAGCTTACTAAGTATTACCTCATATAACATTTCTCCTACAGTAATAAACGTTATAGATATTAAGACGTCACCTATTACTATAGGGACCGCATGCACCAATCTAATAAACTTAGACTAAGTCCTATTAGCAGATATTAGACGTGCACCTTATAGTTATAGAGGTAGACTTAATATTGGTAAGCCGTGTTATAGAGCCACGCTTTCCTTAATAAGGTTAAGCTCCGCTCTAGAGTTAATCAAGCATTTAGCCCTTCCGTCTCCTATCCGCGCTTCTACTTTTGGGCATTGTTTTTGAAATTGGACAAATCCTGCTTCTTGTTTAATCTGGTTTACTTTAGTAGTTGTTAAGCCAGCCTAATCAGCATGGAACGCCAGGTGTGCTAATAATACGGATACCTTAACATCCTCTTGCTTCTGTCGGTAAGGCTCCATAAGGGGTAGCAGGAGAGGCTTAAAGAATAGCCTTGCGACCTTAGGTATGTACATAAGGCAGTCACTAACTGTAACTTTAATGGTTTTTAATAAAATCTTATCCGCTATTATGGCTGGGCTTAGGACATTTTCCTTTAGTATATCCATTATCCTGACTGGCTTTGGTTGTGGTACTTTGGCTATTGTTATTATATCTACTATTTACTCCGTCTATCTTGGCTGTTTGGTATAGTCCATTTCATTAATCTTATTATTGCTTGACGGTGGTTGAGGAGCTTGCTGTTAGGGCTATAGTGCGATTTAAATATATCCTCCTAGTTATATATTTCGAACTACTACCGGTCGCTAACCAGATGGTTTTAAAGGCGGTTTTATTACTCTTACTTCCCCTTGCGGTTTCCTAAGATTATATAACCGTGGCGTAGGCTGTGACTGGGTTATAGCTCCTATTAAATTAATATATATTAACTCTACTTGGTATATATCCTCCTAAGACTTACTAAGTTCTTCCTTACTTTTAGCGTCGCTTCCTTCTACGAGCTCTACTAAAGCTGCCTTTAGTTAGACGCCTGTTACTAGAGCATTAAGATTAATATTCGCGTTCTACTTTAGCTAGTCTTTAAGAAACTTGATCCGATTATTGCTTGGTAAATACAGAATTGTATTTCCTAGGCGCTCTTATATTCTAGCGCAGATTTGGTTGTTCTTATTTATATATAGGAAACCACAACAAACCAATTTCTGGAGCTATAGACACTAATTAATAAAATAGTGGGAACCCCCACATCTATAACACGTCTAAGCTTGTGCTGGGTATATGCTAAAGTTTCCCAGCCCTCTATACCTTCCTGGGCCCAGCTTATATCGTTCTTATAGCGCTCCCTTATAGGGCGGCTGCGGTCTGTTGTTATTTAGTGCTAGTCACAGGCCCATTTATTCTTGCCATACTGACACCCTATTTAGGAGCTGCGTATACCATATTAAATCTTGGCGAATCCTGTCTAGGAACGGCATTAAAGATGCAACGCCTGCTAATTTAACCGTCCTAAGATTAAGCTTCCGGAGTTAATTGGTAAGTCTTTTTAGCTCAGGGTCCGTTTTTTAAGTCGTTTAACAGGTACCTGCCAACTCGCTTAGTGGAGAGACTACAGGTGGTTAAAGGGCAGCATCTCTTTGGTTAGTTATAGCTAGTTACTAATTACGGAATTATCTAACTAGCTAATAAAGGCCTTGCTCCTTAGGATTTATTATTAATAACCAATCTACGCCTTTATGCGAATTAAGCCTGTCTTCTATAGCTCTCCTTATTAGATAGAAGTTAAAAAACTCTTATCTATCTAGGTTGGCTCCTGTTTTAGTTATGGCATGTTTTTAATATTTAAATGGGAGTCCCCTTACGAACCAGTACCCTTAATTACGGTTTTCCAAATTACTAGCCTTGGTAACCTTTTAGGAGATTAACGTAAACTGCCTACAGTATTTATGTATACTGCTGGGTGGATTGTTCCTGTACTATAGCACATAAGCTTCCAAGAATTCTACCGTTTTAACTTATTAAAAGTAGTTACTTTCTTAGTAGTCTATTTTAAGCTTCCTTATAAGTTCCGTCTAATTGCTAATTATAAACTTAGGTAGGCTCTGGATCCATGTCCCTATCTAATAGTTATAATACTCTAGAAGTCCTTAATGCTTCTCGTTGTCCGTAATATAATGTCGGATATATAGTCGCTTATACTATTTAATGAATTGCGATATATTTTGTCCTGTAAAGTAAGGGGTCCCGGGAGTTCCTAGAGCTGGTATAGGCTGGGCTATAACATATACCTTATCTTATTCCATTGGTGGTCTAGTGGGATACGGCAGACCTATAGATTCTCTAGGGACAGGTAGGTGGACCTTATGACCCTTATCCTCTATCTGTTAAGAGTTATTGGTCCCTAACGTCGTGGGAGTTAGGGTTGGTATCGCATCCCCTAGTTTAGGAGAGACTCGCAGTTTAATAGGCTGCTTACTTTCCTCTCCCCTTCTAGCACCTTTACTATTATTATAGAATGGACCTAACATCCCTAACAATCCCTTTGCTAGTGCTGTCGCCATTGTTCCTATAAATTTAAAGGTAGCTCCTATAAACGCGAGAATAATTGTATAGACTATTGCAAATATAGTAAACAAAATGTAGAAGACTTTTCTCTGCCGTTCCTGGCGTACTATAGTCCTTTCTTTTATCCTCTGTCTTGCTGCGCTACACACTCGCATTCCAATCGCTGTTCTCCAACAACCGTTCCCGTACGGAGACCGACCGTTCCCATACGGAAACCGAAAGTGTCGTTGGTTTATTCCTATAATGGTAGCTGCGCACCGGTCGCTAATATACCTGTACTTCTCTGCCTCCCTTTCCGCGCGTCCTTTTTCTGTCCGTTGGTTCTTTCGCAGTTCTAAATCATTCCTATGCGTCTTCTATGTATGTAGCACTAGACTTCTAATCTAAAGAGCTTGCCGTCGTCCCCACGTGGAATGCCATAAAATATATAGGAGGGTACGGTCTCTCTTAGATAGGAAGTCACGGTGTGGTTAGTTAGTCAGTCAGTTATAATCAGGCAGTAGGGAAGCGGTTAGTAAGAAAAGAAGAAAAGAGTATATTGAAGAGAAACTGTGTGTCTGTTGGCCCTATTAGAGTTGTTAAAGACTCTAAGGGCTCCAGACCAATCTATATAAAATATATAGAAGGCCTAGGCTCTTCCGAAGCTACGCCCAATCTAGATATTAAATCTAGGGGGCCAAATCACACCACCACACTACAATGCTAAGAGATCTGAGGGACCAGATCTTAAGAAGGGAGATAAAGTGTGGCTACTATATAAAAATTTCAAGAGTTGACGACTAAGTAAGAAGTTGGACTATGTTAGACTAGGACCTTTTAAAATTATATAAAGAATTTTATTGGTTACGTATAAGTTAAACCTACTAGCTAAAATGAAGATCTACCCTATATAACATATCATAATGCTAGAACCCGCACGTGGAGATATTAAGCCACTAGTTTATAAGGCAGACACGTATAGAGGACAAAAAGAAGACAAATGGCAAGTTTTGAAGATTATCAGTCACAAGGACGTAGATAACGAAATATGGTATAAAGTAAAGTGGATAGGCTATAATAAGACTACCTAGGAGCTACTAAGCAACCTAGAGAACGCTATGGGAAAGGTAAAGAAGTATTAAAAAAGAGTAGGTTAGGAAGCATTAAAAAAGAATTGCCAAAGAATAAGTTACCTAAGGGGGACCTAAGAGAAGCAATTGCTGAGCTACTTAAAGTTGTTTCCCTTATAGGAGGAAAGCCAGTCCTTTTATTACTTAGCTTGTTAAGACCTTATTAAACAAGTTTCCACTCCTTGGAACAAACCTTCTTATAAACCTTCTTAAGACGGGTTAACTGAGCGAATGTAACCTACTAAGACTTAAAGGAGCGACATTAAGCCTTAAGGGCCTAAGCGGTCTCTTTAGCAGAATGGTAGAGTTTAGCGCGTGCGGTGGCTAACTTGGACTTAAGCTTTACAGTAGTAGATTAAATATAAGACCCTATAATAAGTTACTTAGGGAACTTAAAGACTGTTAAGAGTTATAGGACGCGTATACTTAGCGTTAGAGATAGAGCAAATATTATAGGACGATTAAATATTTACTTTAGTGCACTCTGAGTAAGATAAGGGTTGTTAAGACAAGGGACTTGCTATTATAATATACACTAACCCCGCTTTTGCATAACGAGAATATAGAGACGACATTATCTCACTAAGCGATAGTATGGCAGCTATAGTATAAGTATAACGTTGCGCTTATAAAGAAGAAGAAGCTTTAGGTATAATAAGTAAGGATATTAACCAGACTAATTAAACAGACATTATACCTCTAGTGGACGACTTGGAGATATTGGGAATCTTTAAGGACAAAGATAAAGAGGAGGGAGATGGTGTTATGGACGCTTTAAGTATAATATTATAACTACTTAGGGAAGAGTTGTAGGAAGCTAGTTAGTTAATATAGGTATAATCTAGGATAGATCTGGTGGAACTATATAATAAGGAATGGTAAGCGAGTTATATAATGTTATATATAGTGTATAAAGTATACGCAGTGTACGTCTATGTATAACACATATAACACGTACCTTATATATAAGAGAGGATTTCTTAGGAGTATGGTTGTGTATTTAAAGGACCTTAGTTCCTACCGTAGATAGTTCTCTCCTTATAGTAAATCTTAGAATACAATTGGAGTTAATCTGTTGGGTAACCACTCCACTAGTTGTTATTACGTTGTTGATTTGTTCTTACCTATATACCCAGCCTAATAATAGGACCCACCGTAGTTCCTGCTACAAGGTTCCGTTATAACTATTAATAGAAGTAACTCAGTCCTTAATTAAAGACTTAGAATAATTACAGGAGGACTTCTTCTATAAAGGGTAACGGGTGCAGGAGGAACGCACATATATAAACATTAAAGATAGTAATTAGAATATATCCGGCTTATATTAGGAGTATTACAAAGATATATAATCCTAAATGTCTATACTATAACGATCTGCCAATGCCTCTTCTTTAACGCTAGTAGTAAGTAAAATTCTATAACGTAAGCTATATATAATATATAAACTAATTATTTCTATAATATAGCCAGGCTTAATATTAATTACACAAACTAAATCGCTTGTAGTAGAAAGACTTATATTTAGTTAAGAGATACTAGAATATCCTATATCCTCTAAGCACGGGATTAGATATATAATAGATTTATCTAGCCTACAGCTAAATAATAAGAATATTACCAAGATATATAAAAATATAAGAGACTATATCCTAGATAGATCTTATATATAACTAGGTTTTAATATAGATAGATATAATACTCGTGCATATTAAGGAACAAGATAAGTATAATATGCCCTCTTCTTGGTCTCTAAAAGTGCTTTAGGAGACAGATACCCTATATAGGCGTATTTTGCTATGAATACTTAAACCCTTAGCTATAAAACTTTCACCATAAGCAAGTTACAGAGGAAGACTAGGAAAGAATACATAAATTGCGAGAAAAGGTATAATATATCTATAATATTATATTACTATATCTAAGTTATAATATAGACATTACATACTCTTATACATTTCCTTAGCAATTTAACAGAATCAAATTAAGATAATTTTAAATGAAAAGACATAAATACGTAAGATACTTATTTATATTATCTATTCTTATTAACGTATATAGACTTTATAACAGTATTTATTATATATTTTAGCACTAGATTGTCTGCATAGAGTAAAGTGCTAGTTATAAGCCATATCTTTATATTGTAAAGTACACGGTTAATGTCTAATATATCCTAAATATATTATAACTATAACTAAGTTATAACTAGTCACTTATAGATAGACCTATGGCAAGCATATACTGTACTAAGGGAAGTTAAATATAAAACTATAAAAAACACTACTAAAAGTCTCTTTCTTCAGTTTTAAGATACTTATTAAAATATTTAAGAGATTTACTTGACCAAGGCTATTAGGGCACTCCAGAAACCTATACAGCGGTAGAGCATAGGAAGAAAAGATTAGATAATTACGGTAAGTTATTATAATACGTATATAACTATAATATAACCTTAATATATCTAGGCTGTAACCACGCCCAAGGACCTGGAAAATGGGTACTAGCCCCTTATAATATAGAGTTCAACTATATATGGCCAGATAATATTAAGGATTGCCTATATATTATTTTAACTTCTCATAGCAAACATACGCATCCTCTAGCGCCTTCATTAAAGGTTCTAATACAGCTTATTAAAGAACTTCAATAACAAATCCAGTAACAGTTGGGGCCAGGGCTTACTTTAAGTACGTTATATCCAAGTTATATTAATACTCTATCCTTATTCTATTAGGCTCTTTTACATATAGCCCTTTAATAAAAGAGTTTTATAAAAAATATAACATTACTAGCCTTCTAAGCCTTCACTAAAGCCTTACAAATCTTAATAAGATTTGATACCTAATTAAAAAGCAATAGCTTTTATCATTTCCGCAAGGTTAAGATATACAAGGGGTAATATTTAAAAAGCATCTGCATTATAAAACAGGTCCTAGATATATATAAGATATATTCCACTAAGATAGTAAGCTAATAATTATATGCTTTTAAAAAGGCCAGGTAGAAATACTCTTAACGTTAAAAACGTTTAAAATTAATATGTCCTTTAAACGGGTTGGTACAGCTAGGTTAGATAAGGTTGTAATTGCCGTAAATATCCCTAGAATTAATAAAGGTATTATATAACCTGGTTATATTATAGTTATATCACAGTTATATCTTTATTCTAATAAGGCTATAGTTATTATACTAATAAGAGTTTTTGTAAACCAAGCCATGGGTTAATCAGTAGAAATATATTAACAACTTTTCTATACTGTATTCCGCTTATATAAGAATTACGGCTATCTAACTTATTGGAGTTATATTTATAAACGTGGATTTTATACAGCTCTTATAGATATAGATAGGGCGTAGGCAAAAGGTATTTTATAATGCGTATATATTAAAGATATTACTAAAATATATTAGGGCTTGGCCTTTACCTAGCAGATATTAACCCCTCGCAGACCTAGTAGGGCCATATAAAGTCTGCAATTATATATTACCAAATCCACATTCTTCGCGGTATTCGTTAGGTTATTAGAGCCAGAAATATAGGCCAAGATAGTATTGGGCAGCATATAGCTTTGATTATAGAGGCTACAAGCCACAAGCAATACTACAAAATTTTAGACATAATTAAAAGTATAGAGATATTATATCCCTAATTTATCCATATTATATCCACATTCTAATATTCGCGGTTATAGAAAAGTACAGCAACAACCATAAAATTATAAACTGGTGTTAACATAAGCAATATATATATATTGCATCTAGAATAAATCCATATTATAGTAAAATAGACAATAATATATTCTCTATAATTATAAAGAATACAAACGCCGTTAAATACTTCTATTTTTAAGTAAATAATCTAGGGCGTCGATTAAGCCTTCTCGCCGCTATTTTAATGTTTATATATCTGTTATATCCGTTATATAGTATTATAATAATAGATTTAGTGGGTAGAGAATTAATATTTTTAATTATAAAGCATAGAAGGCGTATAATTAGCATAGAATTTCATATATATCGCAAACTACATCTATCGCCAAAAGAATGGCTCTTACAGAGAAGCGTAAATATATAGCTTTATTATGGCTCTAACGTGGATATATCGCTAATATAATCTGCTATAGTTCAACGAGGTTCAAAAGAGCTAGAAAAATCAAGAAAACAGGCCTATACTAGCAAAGGAAAAGCTAATGCTATATCTATAAGTATTAAAGAGGATAAAGATTTTAATTTTAATAATGTTATATTAGATATATCATCTTCTAGAACTAATATACGCCCACGGTCGTAATTACGAAGTTTATAAGGCGCATGATTAAAATCTCGCTTACAATCTATTGCCTCTATTTGCTCCGGTATATTATATTCTAGATTTTACTAAGTTCTATAAAGCTAATATCTTTTAGTCTCCTCTATTACAATATTAAATAATAGCCAGGTTTCGCTCTCTCCTAAACCTATTTTACCGTTAAGTAAGATTATCTAGATATATCCTTAATATATCTAGCTTATAAGCTAACTATATCTAGGACATAAGAGTAGCTTATAGTCTTTACTTTATATAACAGTTACTTAACAAGCTTAATTCTTATAACAGTTAACGCTACAGCAATCCTAATTAAATGTTTATAAACAAGAGGCTAGGGTTCTATATATAGAAGCTAAAGTAAAGGCAATTAAACTACAAAATTAGAAGCTGGAGTTAGAGCTAAGAAAATTAGAACAAGAACTTAGTTAATACAAATTTTTATATTTACGAGCATAAGGAGCAGAGGTTATATTAAGGTTATTACCTAGATATAAGGACATTACAATATCTAAGAAAGCCTAACCTATATACTCCACGCTATACTCCATACCCGCGCTTAATGCTTTAGTGTCTATAATAGAACTAGGATAGAACCAGGATACATCTAAGATATATAAACGCTATAACCTATTTAACCTATATAGCGTAGTCCTCTTTAGTATTAAATGTCTCCCTATTATTAAAGTTATCCGCAACCCCTAGCAGCGTTATCCCGGGTAAAACAAAGTTCTATTTACAGTTAGATTATAAATATATTAGCAATATAATTAAAGACTATAAGCATACCTTATTAAACCATATACATATAGCCCAGTTAGATAAGCATGCTATTTATATTAGATCTAAGATATATTAGAAATATAACTAACAAACCTACTCTTACTACTGGTCCTACACGAAGAACACTTCTGCTTATTAGACTTACCAATAACCTTAAATATTACGGTGCAGTTAGGCTATATCAAGGTTAGATTATAGTTAGATTATAGTTATATAGTAATTAGAACTGCCTAAACTTGCCTTACCCTTAGGTATTAATAGAATTCTAGAACGGAATATAATACGCATCTACTTAACTGGCTCCTCTATATATTCTAGTTAAATCCATAATATAATAAGATTATAAATAATAATATACCTAGATCTGCTAAAGTTGCTTTACATTTTCCACAACCTTTGGCCGTTAAGGGTGCATTTTCGGCTGGGGGCGCTAAAATATATTAGCAATATATCCTAGATAGAAGAATAATAGTTTATACTATTATAATATATCCTAGCCTTTCTTACTGCTTTACTAATAGGGTATATAACCTGCAGTTCCTCTTCCGTATAAATAGCTTTATAAAGTGTCTTCCAAGCCGCTAAAATAGGTTAGATCTAGAATATAATATAGATATATAGATAACTATACTATCCAAATTATCCAATTCCAGCTCTTTTTAACCTCCGGGCTTTATACTTCTAATTATATAGCCTACACCTTTCTTTATTTCAAGATTAGAAAAAGGTTATAACATAAATGTAATATGGATATATCTAGGATCTTACTAGGAAATGTAATTTAATATGCTTAATTAATCCTCCACAACTATTTGCGAATTTTTTTTCCTAAGCGTAAATAGTGTGCTCGGCATTTAGATCCTATTATAGTTAGATCTAGGATATAACAAAGATATATAGCACTTATAACTTACAGTCTTCCTAATGGTATAATCCTATCTATAGAAAATCTCCTCTGGCAGAATATAGACGAGGAAATATTCGCTGTAGGGCTATATTCAGGTTACATCTTAGATATATACTAGATATATGCTAGATATTACCTTAACATAAAAAAACAGAACCCACCCTAGGCGCTTATTAAGTCCAAGGTACCATACCTTAGTGTATTGACTGGGGGCACCAGAAATGCGCCCCTTTATAATATTTAGCCAAGAAGTAGTATCACAAGTGCCAGAACCCTTGCCCTTACCACTATTTAAGTCTGGATTAGAATATGGCCTAGAAGCTACTGCCCTATTTACCAGAGTGCTATATATAGCTATTATAGTGGCGTCTAGATCTTAGATAGAGCTGCTAGGGCTACTAAGGACTTTATCAATAATCTATTAAGGTTAGATTATAGATATAACGTGGTTTTGTCTAAAATATAACTTACATCTTATACAACCTCTATCCCACTAAAAGCATTCACCTGCCCATTTTAGAGAAAATTTTCGGTTTATATCCTAATTAGATCCTTCTTATAACTACTAGAAGTCACTTTACCTTATTACAAAATTAGGTGTTTGGACTGTTAAGTAGTGTCTATTCCATATTAGATTATGGATATAACCTAGATATATACCTATGGTGCTTATATAAAAGTTATTACAGTTGTTCTCTAGGGGCTAAAAGGGATTTGGCGGTAACTAATATAGTTGGGTTAGATTAAAATAATAATATAGATAGAATATTAATAAATACCTCTCTAGACTGCTAGTTCTTTAGGGTTTATAGCCATATTAGATCCTTAATAAAACCTTAATATAACCTTAATATAACCTCCTAAAACTTACATTGTCCATTTTATTACTAATATCTTTCAAAATTGTGATGAATAGTAGGAAGTATTTAATTAAAGGTTCCAAACAGCTGTATTAACGTTATAATCAAAATATAATTGTGTTATTGCCTCTAAACGTGATTCAATAAAAGTTTAAATTGTGTACTAAGTAAAGCTGGGTCGGTGTTAGAATATCAACACTAGCCGAGGTTTTAGTGCCTTGGCGAGCACTCCCGGAGCTTTCGGCAACACTGGCCGAGCTTTAGACTTTAAATTATCCTATCCGGTCGGGCGGATAATAATCCTATCCGAGGATAGCCTGGATATCAGATAATATCTAGATAATGTCTAGATATCCGTAAAATTTTAACTATAAGCTAAACCTTTACCCCCTATTATACGACGCTATAAATATGGCTAGTACTAGTAAAATTTACTCTAAAAACTTTGATGATAATAATTCCTTAAAGGTTAATACACTTTCTGCTCTTTTAGGCAGAGTTAAGACTAAAGCTAATACTAGTTTAATCCCAACTACTTATATAACATAGACCTTAAGATAAGTCTTCTTAATTTATAAACATACTTATACGGTAATAAAGGAAGAAAAATCTTGTATAAGGAAACGCTACTTTTATAAATACTGTCCTCCTTAAGATCTAAAAAGACACTATTTCTTAACTGTTAAATTATAAGGCTATTTTAAAAATATAATATTAAATAGAGTCTAGTAGAGAATTAGGAGCGTATAATAGTAAAAGATTAGGGGGAGAGAACTCTTTCAGAACTATATTAAAAGCTTCTAGTAAAAGAAGAAGTTTAAGGTCTTAAGGGTAAGGTTCTAAAGCGTATAGTATATTAAAATACTATAAAGCAAGCACTTCTAGATCTGATTGTTATATAATAGCTTCCCTTCTTATATATAGAATGGCTAGAGTTTTATACTTTTATAAAGGCATTAAATTAAGAAGCACCCTTAATTATCTCTATATACTACTTAATAATTACAGCCTGGATTCTTAAATACTTTACTAAGAGTTAAGATATTATATAAAAAGTACTTTAATCTGTAAAGATAAATATTTACCTTACTGTGGACATCTAGACCTCTCTAAGTTATACCCTTCTTCTTAGAATCTGTGCTAGCTTTATTAATATCTAGAATAAATATTAGAACCCCTTAATTGCCCTTTATATAGTATTTAGCTAGAGTAGTACGGATTAATAGGAGGCGCTTTATTTAGTTCTTATTAAGTATAGTATTAAAATAAAGATTGGAGCTTTTGTTGGTAATAATACTGGATTAAATAATGTCCTCTATTGTATAATTGGCTAATAGCTTAGCCTTAAGTATAAAATTAACTGGATTGTAATATATTAAAGAATTTGCTGTTAGGGGCACGTTATTAATTTTATTATTTAGGTCTTTCTATTTAGTTTAAAGAAGGATAAGCGGCTTATAAACTTATATAATAAAGAGGATAAGGAATAGGATAAAGAAGAAGAGGAAGAAAAAGAAGTTATATAATAAGCACCGCTGCTAGTTAAAATAAAAGATAAGAGGAAAAAGAAGGATAAAGAATTAGAGCCAGCATTAGACAAAAATTATAGAAGAGGTGAAAATATTTAAAATATTATGGGGCTAATGGGAAAGCTTTATAACTATATTATTTATATCAAATAGAAATGGAAGGCAAAGGGGCGAGTAACAGGCGCCCCCTAATAACTCTACAGGAGTAGAGTACAGTGTGTGATACTAGCGCGTCCGTAGGTTTGTTACGGCAGCAGTGGTTCCCAAGGAGGTCAAAAAGTAAGGTAGTAGAGCACCACTGGTAACTCGCAGGCGACTCGCAAGCGAGCCCCAAAAGGCGGGGAGACGGATCACGGGGTTTTCTCAAGTAGAGTTTTCTCCCCACATGTATATAAGGAGTAGTCCGCGTGGGCCTAACAGGGATCCGAATCGGACGTTAAGCAATGAATAATAATATTATTTATATCCGCAGCTTGGCTAACTATATAATATAGTTTATTAAAAATGCTGGTAAAATAATTCCTCTTAATAATTGTATAAGGTGGAATAGCTAGTTTCTTATGTTATATGTGGCTCTAGAGGATAAGGTAAAGGCTAGGCTTTAACTCTACATAGAGTACTATAAGGATAATTTCTTAGAAGATGATGTTTTTTTAATAAGCGAATAGATATATCTTTATACAATTTATAATTTCCTTTAGTCTTTCTATAAAGCAACTCTATTTCTTTAAGGAGATTATATAACACTAGAGAGGGTTCTAGAATTAGTTAATGTTCTTAAGGATATAATATAGACTATATTAGTATATTATATAATACTCTTAACATTTCTTTAGCTAATTCTTTCCTACTAGGTAATAGCTACTAAGGCTAAGGACAAGTTTATAGCTCCTTAACTCTAACATGCTGAGAAAAAGCTTGTAAAGTATATTAAGAAGCTAGATAATTCTCCCTACTATCTAGCGGCACAGGTTTTTAACCTAGAGTGTTATATAGCTTTCTTAAAAGATTAGAATAATTGTATTACTATTAAAGGAGAAAAGAAGCTCTTTAGCGTATAAAAGCTCTAGGAGAGATTCCGCGAGAAAGTAATACTTTTAGGTTTAACTATATTGTACGCAATTAAGAAAACTTAAAAGTTGCCTTTAAAGTCTAAAGAAAACCTCTCTGCCTTCTATAAGGCTTGTCTTTAGTATTATTTAAAGTATACTTGTCTATAGAGTCTAGATAAGTTTAATAGCTATATTAACAAGAATCTAGTTCCGCTTAATAGCTGTATAACAGCTATTTAATAGTGGAATTAGCCTCTTTAGCGTATAAGATTTCTATAACTCTTATAGCTTATAATTAAAGTTCTCTTAATACCTAGAATAAGTGATAAGCTAGAGAGAGTATTTTTAGGTTCTTAATGTTGCGTTCTATGGGATTATATAAGAACTCCTTTATAAATACTTAAGGTATTAGAGTGCGTAAAGGACTGGGCAGCTTATAAGATTCTAAGTATTCTTTTATAGTTTTTTTTATTATATAGTAGCTAGAGAGTTATATAAGGGAAGGTATATATTGTATAATACTAAGCACTAAAGGGTGTGGTATATATAAATAGAATACTTTTAGGTAAAAGGTAACTACTAAAGGCGTATAGGTGGCGTAGGTAAATATATACTAACTTTAAACTAAATAGATTATAAGTTTAAATCCTATTAATGTTGTTTTTTATTAAGTGTAACGGAGCCTTGTAAGAGATACTACGGTGGACTTATTAATAGGCTAGGTGTGTAGATATGCAAACGAAGTTAATAATATAATAAGTACAAATAACAACTGGTAGAGTGGTTACCTAATAGATTAACTCTAATTATATTCTAAGATTTACTACAAGAAAAGGAACTATCTAGGTAGGGACTGTAGGTCCTTAAATACACATCCATACTCCTAAGAAACTCCCCTTATATATAAGGTACGTAGTATATATAGTATACATAAGTACGTTTGCTATGTTCGCTATATTTAGGTTATATAACTCGCTTACCATTCCTTATTACATAGTTCCACGGGTTCTATTCTAGACCGTGCCTTAATTAACTAACTAGCTTTCTCTAACTCCTCTCTAAGTAGTTATAATATTATACTTAAAGCGTCTATAACACTATCTCCCTCCTCTTTATTTTTGTCCTTAAAGATTCCTAACATCTCTAAGTTATCTACTAGAGGTATAATATCCGGCTAATTAATTTGGTTAATATTGTTGCTTATTATGCCTAAATCATCTTCTTCTTTGCATTTATAGTGTCGCGCCCATACTATTTCTCTAATTCTTTTAATTAGTATTATAATAGGTCCTTATTCTCGCTGTTTAGAGAAGAGGTTAGTTTATATTATAATTATAACTCCCTCTAGTTGCTAACCTACCTCCTATTCTAAGTATACTAAGTTTAATATATATTCCGGTTGTAATATCTGTTCTATATTTAATAGTAAATATATGTGTCCTATTATTCTTAATAGTCTTTAAGTACCCTTATTAATTGCTACTAGGGTCTTATATTTAATCTACTGCTAACTCTCTTAAGTAAGAGTTATCGCAAGCTTGTGCTAACTTTTAACGCCTATAGGACAATAAGGATTGCGCTTATAAGGAGAAACACTACCTCTTTAAGGCCCGTCTCTCTGCCTTAGCTCACCTATCTTGTCTTAAGAAAGTTTATAAGAAGGTCTGTTTTAAGGAGTGGAAACTTATAAAATAAGGTCTTTAGGAACTTAGTAATAAAAGAGCGGGCTTTCTTCTAATAGAGGGTGAAATAACTCTAAATACCTTAGCAGGTGTTCTTCCTAGGTCCTCCTTAGGTAACTTATTCTTTAGTAATCCTTTTTTATTAATGCTACCTAACCCATTCTCTTTTAATATTTTTATACCTTTCTTATAGCGTTCTTTAAGTTATCTAGTAGCTCCTAGGTAGTCTTATTATAGCCTATCCACTTTACTTTATATTATGTTTTATTATTAATGTCCTTATAACTAACAATTTTTAAAACTTCCTATTTATCTTCCTTTTGTCCTCTATATATGTCTGCTTTATAGACTAGTAGCTTAATATTCCTATATACTGGCTCTAGCATTGCAATATGCTGTATAGGGTAGATCTTTATTTTATTTAGTAAGTTAAGTCTATATATAACTTCTAAGATCCTTGCTTTAACTATAAATGGTTTTAGCCTAATATAATTTAACTTCTTCCTTAGTTATTAACTTCTAAAAAATTTGTATAGTAGCTATACTTTATCCCCCTCCTTAAGATCTGGTCCCTTAGATCTCTTAGCATTATAGTACCTTTTTATCCTTATCTGTACCAGTTTAGCTATCTCTTTAAGATAATTATAAAGATTTATTAACGTCTCCATTCTTTTTTTTAGCTATACTACTTATCTTCTTTGCTTATTATAGCAATAATAATATTCTTGGCTTGTATCTATAGTTTGCCTTAAAAGGTAATATACCTATCCCTTTCTATAGTATTGTATTGTACGCAAATTATATAACTAGTAGTAATAATACCTAATTATTCTATGCATAATTAATATAGTGCCTTAGATACTGTTCTAGCGTTTAGTTTAGTCTCTCTATCTAACTATCTATTTATAGGTGATATACTATTAATATTGCTACTTAAACCCCTTATTTGGCTAAGAATACTTCCTAAAATACTGCTATAAATCTTAGATCTCTATTTAATATAATCTTTATTAGTGCTCCGTGTCTTATAAATACTTCTTTAATATAGATTCTAGCTATATCTTCTATAGATATTTCTTCTATGTACGCTATAAAGTAGCCCTACTTAGTTAACTTGTCTACTATTACTAAGATTGCGTTATAATCTTATCCGGTAATAGGATTTTTTTAACTTTAGTAACTTTATAATAAAGTCCTATAATATAACCTCCTATAGTCTCTCTGGTATTTTAATAGGTTATAGCTCTCTATACGGCTTATGCCTTATTAGTTTATTCCTTTAGCAATCTAGATATTCCCTTATAACTTGTTTTACTAGTCCCTAAATTCCCTAAATAATATACTCCTCTTAAAGTCTTAACACTAAGCCTATAGCTCCATTATGTTCTTATATTATTCCCTTATAGAATTTACTAATAAACTCTTTTATAATTGTTCTAGGTATATACATAGCTTCTTAGTGCTTATACTGCTCTAAGCCTAGATCTTCACTCTATACTTCTTAAATCCTCTATATCCAATTACTCTTTAGTAATTTATAAATCTGGCTAACTTTCTTTATTACTGCTAACTTTAGATAATTATACCTAATTAATCCGTCTTTGTCTTTTTGCAATATAGCCCCTAATAGTTTTTTATTATTCTATAATTCTGCCTTTCTACTAAGTATATCTGCTCTTGCGTTTTTAGTACCTCTAGTATACTAAATTTTAAAATGATATTCTGTAAGCATTTCTGCCTATCTAACTTATCTTTAGTTAAGTTCTTTTGTTATTAGAAACCCTATTAGGTTCTTATAATCTATTTTAACTATAAATGGTTTCTTTATGCTTTATAAGAATGCTCTCTACCTTTTAAGTACTGTAACTATACCTAATAACTCCTTATTATAGATATTATAGTGCAGTTCTGGTAGTGTCATTTTTTAACTATAGTACGCTACTAGATGCTATCTATCTGGATGCTTTTAATAAGTATGCCCCTAGTATAAAGTCTAATATATCTATTTCTATAACTATTTCTAGCTTTGGCTAGTAGATCTTAAGGATTAGATCTTAGGTAAATAACTCCTTAAGTTCTCTAAACAACTTCTTTTACTTATTACCCTATATTTATAGTTTCTCCTTTTTTATAAGTCTTATAAATAGCTTAATACTTTTTAACCACTATGCTATAAACCTCCTATAGTAGTTGCAAAACCCTAGAAATAATCTTAACTATATAATATTCTCTAGTTCCTACCAACTTACTATAGCTTTGACTTTCTTTAGGTCTATGCTAATTTTACCTAGTTTAATAATAAATCTAATAAAATTAGTCTTCCTAGTAAAGAACTTGTATTTCTTAATTGCTACTAGCATCTTCTTTTCTTATAGTCTCTTTAAGACTTACTTAATATATTTTCCATATTCTTTCTTACTCTTAGAGTAAATAATATTATTATTAAGGTATGTTATAATAAACTTATTAAAGTGTTCTCCTAATACGCTATTAATTCTTTTCTAAAATATTACTGGTATATTTATAAGCCTAAACTATATTACTAATAGTTTATATAGTTCTTCCTTCAACCTAAAGGCTGCCTTCTATTTATTGCCTTTCTTAATTTAGATTTAATGGTATACCTACCTTAAATCTATCTTTATAAAGATCTTTATATTACCTATTCTATTTTAGATTTTGCTAATTAAGGGTAAAGGATACTTATCCTTTCTAGTAATACTATTTAACTATCTGTAGTTAATATATATCCTAAGTCTTCTGTTTTTTTTTAGGATAAATAATACTAAATATCCTATTAATAACTGTGACGGTCTAATATATCCCTTTTATAAGTTTTTCTAGATAAACTCCTTAGGCGCTACTAACTTAGTTTTAGTAAGCTTATAGACTAAAAAGAACTTTAAACTAGTTCCTAGTTTTAATTCTATCTTATAATCCTATACTGCATACTCTAATAGCTTTTCACTTTCTGGTAACTATAACCTTTTACTATACTTATAGTATCTCTTTAGTATATAACTTAAGCCTTGCTTAGTCTCTTTATATATCACTCTAACTTGGTACTATACTATCTTAGTTTGCTATTATATCTTATATTATTATATATCTCTAATATTAACCTATCCTATAACCCAATTAATCCTTAGATTATATTCCTATAACTAAGGTATTCCTAATATCGCCTTGTTCTTTCCTAACAATAGGATATTAAAAGATATCTTAACCTATCTCCCTTTAATAGTTAGCTAAATAGGTCCTATTTTAAGGTTAATAATACCTCCTCTATAGGTTATCTAATCTTCTAAAATTGTTATAAATAGATATAGGTGTTTCTTTTGTCTATATAGTAACCCTATTCTTTCTACTGCTACTAGTAATATATAGTTCCTTATTGCTTTACTATCTATTAATACTTTAAACTATTAATCTTGCTATTTAACTTATAAGTTTAAGTGTTATCCTTTAACTCCTTTAAGGGTTTAAGGCTCTACTATTAGTTCCCTCTAGTTCTATAGGCCTCCCCTTTTCCTAACTATTAG
>Ga0307507_10003853_pt1 | contig 27966 bp, 22 predicted proteins | sample 7_EM_MG_FD_207223 | JGI IMG/M metagenome (GOLD analysis project Ga0307507, IMG submission 207223) | Populus trichocarpa ectomycorrhiza microbial communities from riparian zone in the Pacific Northwest, United States - 7_EM | ecosystem: Host-associated > Plants > Roots > Unclassified | place...
TACCTTACTTTTTGACCTCCTTAGGAACTACTGCTGCCGTAATAAACCTACGGACGCGCTAGTATTATACACTGTACTCTACTCCTGTAGAGTTATTAGGGGGCGCCTGTTACTTACCCCTTTACCTTCTATTGTTATTTCCTTTGCAACCTGGAACTGGTCTAGCATATTTTGGCTAATAAGCCACCGGGTAGCCGCCTTAAGGCCTTTCTATGTTAAGAGTAGTGTATTATAGTTTTCTGTGCCAGCTGCTGAGAGTATTGCTTCTTGGCTGGTGCGTAAGGGGCATAATAGTATTATATGTTTTGGTGTCTGTCTTGGCCAGCTATATTTGCACCTTAGGCTACCTACTAGGACACCTACCTAGTGAAGCCAATCTTTTAGTCCTATTATTCCTGTTCTTAAGAGTGTTGCTATTGTATTTTCTGCCTTTATTAGGCCCTCTTGGAGCCCTTAGGTATTTACCCCCTATAGTATTACCTATGCTACGGCTTAGGTTCCCCTTGCTTAAGTCTGCCTCTATACCTTTAACTCCTATTTATTTCTCTAGCGTTGGTCCAACTAGTGTTATATTGCGGTAGATAGTTTTCTAGTACTCTTTTATGCTCTACTTTAGCTCCTTTCTCTCCCTTGCTATTGTCTTTACTGGCCTTTTACGCGTTTCCCTTCCTCCTCTATATAGGCCTGGGCCCTAGCGCCGTACTATTCTTCTTCTGCTTTCTCTACCTGTTTTCCTAATATATCTTCTCTACTTTGGGGTTGTTAGTTCCTTCTCCTATAGGGCACCCTAGGGTCCCTCTATAGTTTATTTAGGCGTGTTTTGATATACTTTATAATGTTAAAGTTGCGTTCCTTTTGTACCCTTTGTATTGCATTAGCTTTAATATATAGTTATAGGGGGGGAATATTAGCTTCCTTCTTAAGCAGTGCTGTGGCCATTTGCTTATACCCGCCTGTTATACTCCTAAGGCAGGCTATTTAGACCTTTTAGAGTGGTTTAAGGAGTGATCTAGGGGGGCCTTTCTTAGTTTCTCTAGTGGCCTAAATGCTAGATTTATATATTATGGTTAGCTAGACAACTGCTGTATATAGTAGGCGTGACCTCTGGAAGTATGGACCCTATGTAGAATTAACAATCCTGGATATAGCGATATACTGTGCTTGGCCCTTATAGGCTGCTTGCGCCGTATATGCGCTCTATTGGAGCTTGCTATCTACCTATACTCCTAATACCCTTAGGCCTTGAACTGGTTAACCCCCAAAGCCTTGGATATAGATTGTATGCTAAAGATCTGCGGATTGGTTACGTTTTCTTATAAAATGGATTAGCTAGTATTTCTCTAGTAAGAATTAGACTTTATGTTATCTTGCCTATTCTATATAGGTATTATAGGCTTTCTCTAGTGTTCTACAGTTCTCTGCGGCTGTTGGCCTATATATAATTAGGTTTATATTATTGATAAAGCCTATCCCCTAGGTTGCCCTTTCCTTAAAGGTGTTAAGCAGGTTGCTTATAAAGAAGAGGAAGAGTATAGGCGATAGAGGTAATCCTTGTAGTATTCCTATTATAACTGTAATAGGGGGGCTCTGGTATTTGTTAAAGACTAGTAATATTTCTTTCTGGCCTGTAAATCCTTAAATAAATTAAATAATCTATTCTGGGAAGCCCTTTGCCCTAAGGATATATAGGAGACGCTTATGGGGTATATTGTTATAGGCGCCGCTGATATCTAGGCTAAGTATTAATACTATAAAGTCCTTTCGTATAGCCTATACAGTTTTAATGGTAGTAGTGAGTAGTGTAAGTGCTAATAGCGTTAAGCGATTCTTTCTTGTCCCTATTTAGCTTTGTAGTAGTAGGGTGTGTTTCTCTGCTGTATCTGCTATATAGTCTACTATAACCTTTTCTAAGGCAATAGGGTGGTAGCTTTCTGGGATTAAGTAGTCTACTTTGCCTTCTTTTTATAAAATAACCGTCGTTATGGATTTTCTAAGTTGTGGGTAGTAGCCTATTATAAAGTATACTCTGGCTATGTCTGTAAGCCAAGGTGCTATAAGTAGTCTATAGGTCTTTAGGGCTTTGTTTAGGATCCCATCTAGTCCTAGTGCTGTGTTATTTAAAAGGCGGCTAATGGTTCTAGCCATTTCTTTAGTTATTATATCGCTGTTGACCCTTAGGTAAGTTACTGGTGTTTTATTAATAATGTTACTAAGGTCTGCTGGAGCTGGTTAAGGGAAAAATCTTTCTATAAGGATCTTTGCCTTCTTGTTATTATTGCTTATAGCCTATAGTTTGCCTACTCTTTATAGGGGTAGTAGGTATAGATCTTTTACTAGGCGTCCCGCCTTTTTTTTTTACCCATTTTGCTATGGTCTAAAGGCCCTTATTATAGGGGAGACTTAGGTTAGTAGTGTGTTTATTTATAAACTATCTCCAGTTATTCCTTGCTTCTTTTCTTAGGGTATTCTTTAGCTGGTTTCTTGTATCTTTATATTGTCTCTCGTCCTTAGAATTATGGCTACTTGTGTATTTCCTCCTTGCTTGTCGTTGGCCGGCTATAAGGGCCGCGTACTATATGGACTATATATGTTGCGCGTAGGGGCCCGGTTTTGAAACTGGGCAGTGCTCTTTTAGCCTACTTTTAATTGCTGCCTAGATCCTTTCTAGTCTTTAATTAATTTCCTTAGGGGTAGCTAATAAGCCTCGCTTGTTTAGTATTAGGTGGATTTCTTCTAAGTCTTAGAGTTATTATTTAATTGTATTAAGGAAGCTATCTATGTTAAGCTTTCTTATTGCGTATCTTTTGCTATTTAATTACGCCTTGATATCCAGATCTAGTTATATCTAGATAGGGATATAGTCTGAGGTAAGTGCCTATTCTTCTTTAGGGGAGCACCTTTTGAGTCTCTGGTATAGGTTTTCGTCTATAATTATAAGGTTAATTATACTTTTGGCAGTGCCCTATTGCTATATAATTATACCTGGGGGGGTAGCTAGCTTAAGGCCCCTATTATCTATAGCTCTTAGTAAGCACTCTGCCTGTTAATTAGTAGCAATATAGATGTCCCCCTACTATAGGTGGTAGAGGTTTATGTCTTCTAGTAAAATAGACTCCGCGTGTTTAGTTTCTAGTAAGCTTATTATAGATATAATATTCTCTGTCTATGCTACCCCTTTAACCCTAGGGTTATAGACATTAATAATTTGTACTAGTCCCCTATATATCTGGATAGTTATAACTGTAATATCTAGGTTAACTGCCTGCTATAACTATAAGGCAAGGCTGATATTTTTACTAATTATAAAGCATACGCGTATAGCTGCTTTTGGTTTATATAGAAGCTGGAATCCTTAGGGGCAGTATATTAATTATATATAGGTATTGTAATACGGCTCTTATATAGCAAGAATATAGTGTTTTTTTGGGTATAGACTGTCTAGTAGGGGCCTTACTAGATAGTGGTTTATATTGCCGCAGTTATACTGTATAATGGTTAAGTAGCGGACCCCTAGTAGGGGTTCTTTACCTTTCCTTTACTCCTTACTTCTTCTATTTCTACTTTCTCTAAAATGTTTAGAACTTCTGTTTTCTGTGTTTACTCCCTAGCTACTACTTATTTTGTATAGAGCTTTCTATTTCTATATCTTGTGTTCCTACTAGCCTTTCTAAATCTAAGTTTGTTATTGCCTCTAGTTCTTCTCCCATTCTTACCGGTTAGCTATATACCCCTTATAAGCTAGCTGTGTGTGTTATATTTGCCGTGTTAAATCTAATTCTTGATTATCCTGGCCTTAAACTTGCTATAGCTGTCTATAGGGGTCTTCCTACTGGGCGTTCTCTCCCTTGTGTCCTATATGTCCCTTATGTCCCTATTTGGTTTGGTGATGTTATATAGCATTGCTTTTGGCCTGTTAAGGCTTGGGATAGCTGGCTTAGCCCCCTAGTATTAAAGGTAGGAAATGCTAGAAAGATACCTACGTCCCCCTAGCTTATTGCCTGTTGTTTCCATTTATATAACCTAGTGTGTAGTTATTTCCGCAGCTATTAAGCCCTTTCCTTTCGTTTCCTATATTTAATGCAGTCTTCTCTCTCCTATGCCTTATGTGTGCTTTGGTAACAGTTTGCGCATTTTATTTGGTCTTGATTTATATATTGTCTTATATTATAGGGGCCTATATAGTGGCCGCAGCATATCTATGCTGTGTATGTGGATTGGGTGTGTCCCTATTATATATAGCGATAATATTGTTTTAGGCATAGTCTGTGGTTATAGAGCCTTATGTTGTATATAAGGCCATTTATAATTATTCCTTTTTAGATAAGGAGTTTTTGTATTTCTAGTATATGTACGCTAATAATAAGGGAGCTATGTATTTATCTATTGTTTCCCTAGCGAGTCTCTAGCGCCCCTTATATCCTTTTATTGTTCTTATTATATGCTTGGTTTGTATTTTCCTATTAAAGCTATTGGATTTGGGTAATTATAAGTCCTAGATAAGGCGTTTTGTTTATTTTACTATCTCCTATATAGTTGCTGTATTATCCGCCTAACGTCCCCTTTCTACCCTAAGGCTTATAGGAACCGACAGGACTTTAACTAGGTAATCTTTATAAAGCACTTTTATGCTAATATACTCTCCTAGCCTGTCCCCTGCCCTTATAGCCCGTTTCTTTGCCTATTAGTCCTTTAGGGTGACTCTAATGTCTCTACTCTTAAGGTGTTGGACTATGACGGCGTTGTGGACCTCCTTGTAAATCTCTATAAGAACTTCTATTTCTAATTGTCCCCTAAGTTCCTCTGCCTTTTCTATATTTGGTTATATTATGATTGTATGCCCAGTTATTGTCTTTAAGGGTGTAGGTTCCCTGTGCTATAGGAGCGCAGCTATGGCGGCCTAGGTGCGGTTTGCCTGTTAGGGGGGTTTTTATTTATCTTTAATTTTGCTTAGCCGTTAGAGGATTTAATTAAGGGTTTACTAGAGGGGCGCCTAAGGTTTGCTAGACTAGAGCCATTTTACTAGCTGTATTAGTTTGTAATGGCTAACAGATGCTCCCCTATAGTTCCGGATACTAGACGCGTCTAATAGGCTTTATATTTTGTTAGATGCCTTTTTAATTAGGGTATTTCCGCTTTCTAGTGTGGTATTTACCCGTCCTTATTGTTATTGTGGGGGGCTATTGTTAGGTATGGGTCTGGCGGTCGCGCGTAACTATATACTACCGTCGTTCCACCTATGCCTTCCCTGTGATGCATGCATCTTAGGGGATTATTAGGGTGTTTTTTAGGGTTCTTTTAGTTGGTTTGGTCTTTTTGGGCCAGGTGCAGCAAGAGCTCCTTGGATGCTATTTTTAGAGAACGTTATATAGTTAAGATTATTCCTAGGGTTTTGCAATTACTATAGGAGGTTTATAGCGCAATAGTTAAAGAGTATTAAGCTATTTATCAGAATTGTTTAATTAAAGGTAGCTTAACCTTTACTACTCTAATTCTATTAATGCGTTTTTTAAGTATTCTATCATTATCCTATAAGTAATTAACAGTTTCTTATAACTAACTTCGCGTGATTAACTAAGAGTCCGTATCTGCTATACTAGTATCTCCCCCTACGCCTAAGGTTGTGGCTGCCGTTAATGGCGTCGTAACTAGTGCTTTGGGTAGCATGTTATTTGACCTTATTTAATACCGTAACCTTGGTAGTAAATATATAACAGAACCTTATAGCAGTAACTACAGTAGGTCCTGTTATTGGGCTAGGTATATAGGTAAGAACAGTTTAACAATATAATAATAACTAGTGGAGTGGTTGCCTAATAGATTAACTCTAATTATATTCTAAGATTTACTATAAGGAGAGAACTATCTATGGTAGGGACTAAGGTCCCTTAAATACACAACTGTACTCCTAAGAAATCCTCTCTTATACATAAGGTATATATTATACGTGTTATACATAGGCGTACATCGCGTATACTATATACACTGCGTATAATATTATGTGACTCGCTTACCACCTTTTATTATATGGTTCCACTGGATCCATCCTAAACTATACTTGTATTAACTAACTAGCTTCCTCTAACTCTTCCCCAAGTAGTTATAACATTGTACTTAAAGCGTCCGTAACATTAGGCCCTTATTTCCGTTTCTTAAGATTATTTAATACTATCTGCTATAGCGTAGCTTAAGATGGCTTTACTATCTTTTTTAGCTGCCTTAAAATCGAATATAGTATAGTAAGGTTTTTTAGATATCCTAAGAAGTTAGTGCCTATAGTAGCATATAACAGTGCTATAAAGGTATAAATCTTCTCTTCCCGCTTTATATAGTCTTGTCGTTAGAGCTTATATAGCTTAAAGAGCATTCTTTATATCTCTAGAGAGTGCTAAGTTTGTTGTCCTTATTAACTTAATAACCCAGGTGTAGCTATTCTAGTAGACGCTAGAGTTGCTACTGGAGCTATAGGAGCTATAGGGGCTGCTACTAGTGCTGCAGGAGCTGCTAGAGCTGCTGTAGGTGCTGTAGGAGCTACTAGAGCTGCTATAGGAGCTGCTGGAGCTGCTATAGGTGCTGCAGGAGCTGCTAGAGCTGCTATAGGAGCTGCTGCTATTAAGGGTATGTCTGGCTTAGTGTTTTCCTTAATTTCGTCTTCTATCTTATCTGGGTTGATATAGTCCCAGATCTTCGCAAAACTTGCTTCTTAGCGGATAAATTAAAACTATATAGGCCAGTCCTTTTAGGTTAGCAAAAGAGGGTTTATAGAGTCCTTAGTTGCCATATTAGCTTTTGTTTTAAGGTTGTGTAAAGAGACGCGCTTACGCGTAAAGCACGCGATATTTTGTAACAAACTATGCTTAAAGAGGCTTAGTGGTAGTTATCTGGCCACTAAGATCTCCCTGGTGCTTAGAAGGTTACCGGGCTTATAACTATTAGCCAGGCAGGTATCAAGACAAATGACATTAGCTAGCTGATAGGTAGAGACATAGAATTATACGAGTGATCTGTTTTATTTAAGGTGGCTCTAAGAGCCCTAATATACATAAGAGAATTGACCCCCTACAGGGGTCCCTAGAGGGTGGTGTAACAAGACGATATTAGGCTAATACTGATGTCTGACAGCCGTCGTCACAGGTCAATATTACCCATAGGTAAAGCTACCTCCGTGGCCAACAGCAACAATGAACGCGCACGCCTGGCTGCCAAAAATAGCCAGCACGTGAACGTCCGTAGATGTTTCTAGAAGAGCGCCACACTTCAAGTTAGTTAGGCTTAGCGTAGAATACAATATAACTTACTAAATATCTATGTAAGCGCACTAAATCCTCATACTAAGACACACTTCAGACCCCTTCGCACGGATAAATCCGGAGTGTATATTTTTATAGGCTGAGTGTCTTTAAAACCTAAGAGTTATCTTCTTTTTTAATAGAACTATCATTCTAATGCTCCAAAATTTAAAGATGTGTTGATGGCTGTAGTGGAGCAAGGGTGCAAACCTAACGCGATTCTGGATGCTATAAACGGAACGATCAACAGCATGACTAAGACTGTCGTATTTTTCTCGCTATAGACTGGTTCCCAAAGGAGAAATGTCTAAAGAAAAATAATATATAGGCTATAGCTTAATAGACTGACGGGGGCAGAATTAAGATGCCGGAAGAATGGATTCATCTCGGCGCGGGGGGTTTCTTGACCCGCAGGGAGGGACGTTAAGGACTCAACAACGTTTTTATAAACAGCATATGAGACCGGGTATAGCAACGAACAAAATTACGACCGTGTGTAATATAATGCGGCCTCCAACGCCCCGCACCATTTCCCCGCCCCCTAATCCAGCCCCCCAGTCCCCCCTTGCAACTCCACCTCCTCCTTCTCCCCCTTAACCTTCTCCTTCCCCTTCCCAGGCACCCTCTCCTCAAACTTCTCCCTCGCTTCCGGAAACTCCCCCAGCTTCACGACCGCCTCCTCTCTCTTCAGCTTCCCCCCCTTAACATCCTCAACCAACCTCTCCGCAAACGCGTCCGCTACCAAACTAACCGTCTCCTGCCACTCCCCTTCCTGCGCCGCGGCGAGCGCGAGCGCAAAATGCGCATGCTCGGGCTTCGCAAACAGCTTCCGCTTATCCGCGTACTTCTTCTCCGCCAGCAGGACCAGGCGGGCGCACAGCGCAGCATGCGGCGCCGCGAGCGTCCAGAACGACGCGTCGAGGCGCAGACTCGGGTACGAGCCGGAGGCGGAGAAGGAGCGCGCGAGGAAGGGGTCCGCGCCGGCGTCGAGCAGCGCGGCGGCGTTGGCCGGGCGCGCGGCCTGCAGGGCGCACTGGAAGGGCGTCTGGGTGGCGTTGGACTGGTTGACGAGGCGGGGGGACTGGCGCGCGAGGGCCTGGCGGAGCAGCGGCAGGAATGGTGTTGCGGCGAGGCGGTGCAGGAGGGACGGGCCCTGTGTCTTTTTGGGGGGCCCGGAGACGTTGCCGCCTTCTGGGCGGAAGTAGGGGCGCAGGCTGTTGATGAGTGAGAGGAATTCGGTGTCTTCGGGCTCTAGAGAGGGCGGGGTCGGCACGTCTTCGTTCATAAGGGTGAGGGTTGCGTAGGCTTGGCGTGTGCGGATGGCTTTGCTAAGGAGGTCGGGGAGGCCGTTGGGAGGGTATTTGGTCTTGTCACGTGCGAGCAGTGCGCTGGCGAGGCTGTGGCGGCCGGCGAAGTCTTCGCGTGGGAAATTGGGCGCGTCGAAGAGGACTGATTCAAGGGTGGAGAGGGGGTCGTCGAGCTCTTTGTCCCGCAGCTTTGTTGCCTCGTTGCCGTCGCGGATGTAGCGCATTATGAAGAGGGCGACGCCGATGTGGCTGTTTTCGACGGCGACTTCCATGGGCGTCGTCTTTTCGCCCTTGACCTCGCGGCAGTGCAAGGGGTCAGCTTTGCGCTTCAGGAGCTCCTCGACGGCCCAGGTGAGCCCTACTTCAGCTGCGCCGTACAAGGGAGTACGTTTTTGAGAATCCCAGACGTCGAATTTGCCTGATCTTTCGAGAAACATCAGGGTCCTGACGACGGTTGTGCCGTAGCGCATTGCGGCATATCCAATACCGGACAGATCTTTCCGCTCTGCTTCGGGGAGACGAGCTAACTGTCTTTCCCAGAACAGTTCTGCGGCACGACGGTTGCGTGAGAGGACTGCAACATCAAGCGGTGTGTTTCCGTCGTTGTTTTGGATTGATAGATCTGGCCCCCGGTCGAAATCGAGGAGTATTCGGGCGATGACATCGTCCCATTCTTCTCCGCGTCTTGCCTTGTAGTCATCTACCTCTTCCTTGAAATTGATTCTGTAGTCGTTAGTTGAGTTTCCTCGGTCTATGAATTCTCGCATTGACTTGTTGTTCTCCTTGGGATTCATAGCCACTGCATGCAGTGGTGTCCAGCCATATTTATCCTTAGAGTCTATCCTGGCACCGTTGATGATAAGGAGCTCGACCATGTGCCGGAATCGCTCTATAGTCGCCAGATGAAGCGGCGTCCATCCCTCTGCACATTTTGCTTCTAGATACTTTTTTTTCGATGCCAAACGCGCTGCTTTCTTGAGATAGGATCCAGATACTGCGTAGTGGAGAGGTGTCCAGCCGAGATTGCTGTCGGTTTTGTTGAATAGGAGCGCCCGTTTGCATCCAGGTACAGGGTCCAGACTGCGCGGTACGGGGGTATAATTAGGGGGATAAGATGGCTTGCAATACCAGCGCTCAAAGGTCTTGTCGATTGGATTTCTCTTGTCGTCTAATGGGGCCATGATGACTGCGGCCGCTTCGTGTGCTATAAGGAACGTGTATAAGAGGGAAAACTAGATGATGCTGGACCGGCCCAACTAGCCGACCTCAACTGCACAATAGGACTTGGTAGATGCTTCTTCAAGCTAATAATAGAACTCGATGGTAAAATAGAATTAGGCTCGACGGACTGCGCTTAAGCCACGAGGATATGAGACAAAAATGCGGCGCAGAACTCTAGTGATGAGGTTGCAGTGCAGTGCGGCCTTGCTACAGCATAATCAGGCAACGAATGGCTACAAGTATTCGCTAATGATGGATCTCGAAAAGAAAAGCGGCATATATGGAGAGGTATAGAGACAGAGTGAAATGTTTTGCTAGAATTCGATCTCTCAGCTTGGGTGGTTCTGTCTTCGGTCGTATGGTGTTTTCCAGAGACAGGCTGGGATATGAAGGGCAATTGCCTTCCTGATATTCATAGCGGCTTCAGCGGAGTCAGCCGTGGGGGAGAGGGTTGAAGGCAGCTGAGACGGCCAAGGCTGTAGCCTTTTCTTGCAAATGACTCCTGAGGTTGAGGGCTGACTGTGGCTTGCTGTGGCTTGATATTGCCCCTCCAACCACCCCTCCATCGCATCGCCATCTCGCTATCCGAGGCAATTTTTCTGTGTTGGATTTCAGACAGCCACCATGTCGACAGAGGCTCTCGTGGGAATTGACCTTCAAGGCAAGCTCAAGCGCGTGGCGTCCGGGAAAGTGCGCGATGTCTTCGAGATTGACTCCGAGACGTTGCTGTTCGTTGCCAGCGACCGCATTTCAGCCTATGATGTTATCATGAAGAATGTGAGTCAAGCAGATATATTTTTTGCTCAATTGGGTTACCTCAAGCCTTCAATCTATTTCCCGTATTTTTGAATCTATCACTGGCCCCTTCATTTCATTTGCCGTTCAACTGTGCTGTAAATTCCGTGGAAAGAAGTCCGCGGAAACACCATCTCCAACTCCACCATCTACCACCTCAAATGTCTAACCACTCCGCATTTAGGGCATCCCTGGGAAAGGCGCCCTCCTAACAGCAATGAGGTAATTCCCCCCTCTCCCTCTCCAACCCCAGCTAATCCACTCGTCCAGCGCCTTTTGGTTCAACTACCTCACAACCGCACTCCCGCACCTCCGCACGCACTTCCTCTCGCTCTCACTCCCACCCTCGCTCTCCACTCTCCCACCGGATCTCACAGCCCAACTCCAACCCCGCAGCATGCAAGTCCGCCGCTACCAGATCCTCCCCTTGGAGTCCATCGTGCGCGGCTACATAACGGGCTCCGCATGGAAAGAATACACAACCCACGGCACCGTGCACGGCATCCCGATGCCCGCGGGGCTGCGCGAGGGCGAGAGGCTGCAGAAACCGATATGGACGCCCAGCACGAAAGCCGAGGCGGGGCAAAAAGACGAGAACATCAATCCGGAGAAAGGTGCGCCGGCTCACACCCTCAGACTCCTAAGCACTCTCAAGACTCCTCGCACACCCTCAGCTTCTACTAGAGACGCGAAAACTAACAAGCTTCCGTACGTCTCCCAGCCGCGGAGATGGTAGGAGCCGGCCACGCCTCCCAAATCGCCTCCCTCAGTCTCGAGCTCTACACCGCGGCGGCGGCGCACGCCCTTGCCGCGGGCATCATCCTCGCGGACACGAAATTCGAGTTCGGCCTTGACGAGTCCACCTCTCCTCCGTCTATCGTGCTGGCCGACGAGGTGCTGACGCCCGACTCGTCGCGCTTCTGGCCCGCGGACACGTATGTGGATAATATCGGGCGTGCGCAGCCGAGTTATGATAAGCAGTATCTGCGCAACTGGCTGACGGCGCAGGGGAAGAAGGGGGTGGAAGGGGTGGAAGTGCCGGAGGAGGTGGTGAGGAAAACGGGGGAGAAGTATCGGGAGGCGTTTGAGCGGATTACGGGAGGTGCGTGGGGGGCGTAGGGAGGGTATGAGTTGAGAGAGATGGGTGAGGATATGGGGAGAAATGGGGGGAGGTATATGATACGCATACGTACGGATAGAGCCGCGACCTCGAGGCAGGCATGGCGGTGGGGTGTAGGGATGGAGCGTGTACCTCGTACTATTCCCCTCACAAAGTCCCATAGTGCACATCACACGGCAGAGACAAAACCCTAGATTCCCTGTATATCTCTCCCCACCGCGCCCCAGATGCACCACATTATCCAGGGTATCCAAGCTCACATCCCACTAGCAATGACACTTAGTGATACATCCATCCATCCTAAATCCCTATGCAAGACCCCTCTCTCCCACCTCTTCCTCAGTACCCCACTACACAAGTCGACAAGCGAAAAGGATAGAAAACACGGAAAACGCCGACATGTCGTCTACAATATCAAGATCATCATACCCATCCATCCCTCTGCAAAAAAAAACGGAAAACGCAAAATTTGAGGAAACAAAATAAAATCGAAAATGCGTCACCGCTATAACGCTCAGACAAAAATTTCCCACGCGTCGCAGCAGAAGGTACTCGCCGCGCCATAACCCTAGACGTCAAAGCACGGAAATAAGAATAGAAAAGAGATAGAAAAAGATAAACCAAACGACTAAGAAAACGAAAAGACAGCACCCGAAATAACCACCCGGCCTAAAAGCCTATCTCCTTCCACCCCCTACACCCTCCTCGCCTCAAACAACCCCAACGAAAGCGCCGTATCATTCCCGCCCGCATTACTCGCCGGATCGGGCAGGATCTCCCACCTGCGGAGCAAAAAGGGCATTGGTCGCACCTCCACCTTCTCCGCCCTACCCAACGTGCCCTGGCCCTGGCCCTGGCTCAGGTTCTGCGACTGCCCCTGCATCGGACTCGCGCTCGCGCTGCGCTGCGCCGCCAGCTGCTGCATCTGCTGCACCGACACGGACCCCGGCTGCGGGCTCTGCACCTGCGTCGTCGCGAAGCGCTGGAGCTGAGGCGGCTGCTGCTGCTGCGCGCCTCCCGTTCCGCTTGCTGCCCCGCCCCCGCTTCCTCCGCTGGCTTTCTGCTGCGCTTGCTGCTGGAGCAGTAGCTTTTGCTGGCCCTGCTGGCTCAGGCTGCGCAGCATGGGGCTGGGCGGCCGCTGGGCGGGGGTGTGGTACTGGCTCTGGCTCTGAGCCTGTGACTGAGACTGGGATTGAGCCTGGGACTGTAGCGGGGTGGACGTCGCGTTAGAGGCTGCTGCTGCTGCTGTGGCGGCGGCGGGGGTGACAAGGCCGAGCCAGCCGTCGAGGGCGGGCTGCGAGCCGAAGACGAAGGCGGAGCGCGGGTCCGGGGTCGGGCGCGCGGCATCGAGCTTGGCGAGGTGGGCGCGCAGGTCGTCAGGGAGGTCATCGGAGAAGTAGGCCGCGGCGTCGAAGATGTGCTCGGTGGTTGTCGGGTGGCGCTGCAGGGCGGGGTGGGTGAAGAGGCAGCGGAGGAGCCATAGGAAGGCAGCTTGGGTTTGGGTGGATGATTTGCCAGTTTGGAAAGAGGGCCTATGGATAATGGCGAGATGGAGGAGGGCGTGGACCCTGCATGACTTGATTAGTGTTGGGTTGGTTGGGTTTGTGAGGGAGTGCTCACCATGGACAGAGCTCCGCAGTGGTAGGCGAGGATGCGGAGAGGTCTATTAGCATGCTGTCTAGTTCCGATACCTTCTCGTTTGGTGCCGATAATAGTTCTGCGAGAGCCTTGAATCTATCAACTAGCACAGTAGTCATTTGTGACTGTCCTTCTGAAGATACGTTTGAAGCAGTGAAGTCAACAACGGTCAGATATCTGCGAATGAATGATTCATCCAGGCGTTCAGATGTCTTGAGAGGAGACGATATAATTTTCCCTAGACTTGCTATGGCATTGAATATTTCGGCCTCAGCATGTTCGCGGATCTACCCTACTGTCAGTCACGACTCCGGCAAAATAGGGACATCTTGAACATACCTTGCGTGTGAGCCCAGTGTCAAGCCCGGCTATTAAATCCGACCAATTCGAACGATCATTATCCACAGCGGCTTTGATAGCTTCAAGAAGTGCTACTGATACGGTATCATCAGAGCTATCCGAGGATGACTTATTCAACTCGAAAATTTGGCGAAGCTCTAGTTGGCAGAAGGGTAAAGATAAATCATCTGCCGCGTTGACAATGGTCGAAACCTGATCCTCAAGGCTCTTCTGCGGGAGATCTAAAGAACAGTTAGTTGTTTGAAGAACAAAACTACTTTTCAAGAATGCGTACCCAGGGAATTAGCAGGATCAAGAAGGCGATCCAGAGTTCGTTTAACTGCTGATATGCCAGTGGTAGAATCGGAGCCGATACCCAATGTACTTGCGAATGTCTGAACGTCGTGGACCGCGAATTGCCGCAGTAGAGCAAGCAAACGGTTACTCGATAGCAGTGAGGTGAGGCGATTATCAAGATCGGCAGAGTTGTATAAGGAGCACAAATCGATAGCTTGGCGCACATATCGAAGGATGCCTTTCTCGGGGTCCGCACAAAACTTTTGTTGTTCCAACCTATATCGGTAGGCATCCTGAGACTGGGTTAGCATATGGCATTACGGGTGTGTGAATTTTAACTTACTTGAGTCTGGCAAAAGCGATTAAGCTCATCATTGGGCAGAATCGCGTTCAAAGCATCCAACGATACCGTAGCAGCACTGACCCCGTCCTTCCCTTCAAGACTGCTGATACATCGATTTGATACATCCACAAAGCCTGACAACGTGATGCAACCGGCAGCGGTTAATGTCGGAAGGGCTGTTAGTAGAACCTCTCCTGCATGGCCGAACAGCAGCTTCGATATCCATTGGTTCACGAGTCGTTCAAAAGCCTTGTCATCAAAGTTTCGGAGACGGTAGAACCAGGACCCAAAATTGCTCGCCTGGGTGACGAGGCCTTTGCTCAGCTGTACCTCCAGTCGCGTTGTAATCTTGTTGAATACCCGAGACAAGATCTGCTCATCCATGCTCGTACCACTTGTAAGGATGCGCTCGATTTCGTCATCGGTGTCCATTTTCGTGCTCTGAAAGATGTCGGTCATATTGTCGGATGCAGGGGAGCAAGCAGCGATAGAAGCCTTTTGCTCGCATCTGGTCAAGTCAAACGCCAAGAGTTGCATAAGTTGAATATCAGCTCCTGCTGTGCGGGCAAGATCGGCGAGCGCAAGCGAGTGCTCTCTCTCCGGAGGCCTCTGCATCCTGAGAGTAGTGTATCTTCCGATAAGACGTTGGAAAAGTGGCTTGAAAGCGCCAATAGCGGCGAAAGTCTTGATATGATAGTTGAGGGTATCAGCGGCGCCCGAGAGGACAGCATAGTCAGAAGAGCTGGCAACTACTCCAAGGATATCTGCAAGAATCGAATAGTCTCCGAGTTGTTCCATGAGCTCTCGAATCATATAGAATTCTAATGATGTGATGGTCGACACAGGAGTTGGAGATTCAATGGGTTGGCCTTTCATCGGCACTCTATACAGCATGTTAACTTGCATTTAAGAAGTTCATCATATATGTGCTTACGGTTCCACGATTTCAGTCTTAGAGGCAACTTGCTGCCTCATCCAGCGTCCCAGATCAAGCTTGATAGTTGTACTCAACTCGGAAAGTTCAATCTCAGGTGCTTCTGCAACCATTTTAGTCGACTCGAAAAGGGTGGAAATTTGATGTATGACAAAGTCTTGAGCATCATCGAGAATTTGCTCCTCAGATTCAATGGGAAATCCTATGCCCTGCAGAAGAGTATGCCTCAAATTAAGCACGTGATCCGATAAGTCGTTAAGGGGTAATTCAGCAATCAGCCGAAAATGGCAAGCGGCGTTCTTTCAAGAGTCAGTTTAATGAATGCAGATGGGTAGGCAGTATATGCTTACTTGTGAGAAGTCCTTGTTGCGACTTAGGGAGCCAGTTGCGATTAGCCATTGCAGATAGCGACCAACAGAGAAGTGCTTTGAGCGGGTTAGTTCTGCAACGATCCGAAAGACGTTTTGCGGCTCGGTGCTTTTATTTGGTTGCGCTGGAGTGAGAAAAGAAAGAATGCCACTATCTGTATCGATGCCCATCGAGTTCCACTTCCGGATTAAGCGGGTGACCAGATATATTCTGTGCGCTCCTTCGCGGTATATCGAGGAACCCCATTGCAGCACCGTCGAAATAAGGTCTTGCGAATCGGGTAATAGTCGAGTACAATCAGTGGTGACTTTCTCGATGTTGGTGTTGGTGTTGTGTTCAAGTGAGTCCAGAAGCGACACAACTTCCTTCTTTGGAGATTTGACAGTGGGACCAAATTTTTGAGAGGCATCGGCAAGACGTCGATTTCGACGGTCAATGTTTCGAATCGCTTTATTGAATTCTGAGTTTGGCTGTTTGCTAGCGAGAACTTGCAAAACCTCTTTTTGGCTGTCCCAAGTTCTGGGCAGCAGCAGACAAGCGGGGCGAGATATCACCAAATTCGTGATGAGTTTCTCGAGGTGAGTGAAGATGGCCTTGTTTGTGTCATCGTCGCCATCCGAGTTCAGCTACAAAGAGAATTAATCAGCAAATGGATATATAATTTTCGGTATAAAAACCTACAGTGTTAGCATGAGTAAGTAGTCCCTCCGCTAAACGCCGGCCACGACGCCGAGAAGCAATGAGATCCTGCCAGTATATTTGGACAAGAAGCAGCCAGATAGGCAAGCGCTCCAATGAACTCGCGTCGAGCGATGTGAGTAACCAATCAAGGTAATGGTCTTGGTCAAGAAGGTGGTCGGAATAAAGGTGTGAAGAGAGTCGAATGCTACAAACAAGTTAGAGGAAGCCACGAAAATCAAAGGACAACACTGTACGCACGCATAATCCATCCTTGTTTTCCAATCTTGCTGCCCGCAAGCAGATATGGTACTCTCCACAAATTGTTCCACGAAGACGGTCCACTCCCTAATCCACTTGAGTTCACCGCCTATTCCGACTGTACCGTTGGCACCTTTTCGCTTGAATGCCCGCATTTCGTTGGAACCAACGCATTTTGCAAGCCATACGGCTCTAGCAGTCGGAATGTTCTTGCTTAAGCACTGTTCCAATAGAAGCTTTCCCCGAATTCCGTGAGGGATGGTCCGACTAAGCCTCCGTAAAGCTATTGCCGGATTGGCAAGATCACGAAGCCACCCTTCTCGCTTTGTATCTGTCAAGGTTACCCTCGGAGGTGGTTTGAAGGTAGACGGAGCAGTGAGCCGTCCACATGATTGTCGCTTTTCAAGGACGGCGACAAAGAGAGTCGAGAGGGTTTGAAGGCCAGATTTGTTCTTGAGGTTTGACCATAGTGAAGGTCGGGCGGTGTTTGTCTCGTTTGGAACTTGCGGCTTATTGCCTACACCCGCCTTCACCAAAGCGTCTGAAAGGGTGTCTTCAGGGTGATTACCATTCCAGGGGAAGAAGTCGGCGGTTTCTGTATCACGTAGGTTAGCTTATGCAGAAGAATCGGGGTATGAAACCCATACTTCCGTGGGGAAAGAGAATAGCGGCAGATGGCGGGTCGAATCCTGCGAATTTTGAAGTTGTATCTTTCTTGACTCCACTTCCGCCAGGCATGATGCGTCTGTGCTGTTGTAGTATCTCATCGTGTAAAGAGCCTGGCCTGGGGGGCATAGGCACGTTGGCACTCGGCGACTGTATTAAGTGTCCATGGGACAAGTGTGAAGGCATCCCCAAGTTCTCCGCCGCATTATTATTCCCCGTGCTGAAGAACAACTGCGGCTTCCCTCGAGGAGGCGGTCTGGCCTGTTCATTCTGTCCCGTCTGTATGTTTTCCAGAGGACTTGGTTTGGGTTTGGCAACTCCCTGAATCGATCCCAAAGGCCGGATTTTTTGTGGTGCATCCTCCGCGGAGCGCTTCTCGCCATCCAAAGTCAGGTCAATAACGTCGTGGCGCGCATTGCTGGCGGGATTGAGTTGGGTGGAGGGACGCCTTCGGTTTTGGGGTCGTTGGGGGCCTCCACTCCCGGCGCGCTGGAGAGACTCTTGTATCCCCGGAGCAGGACGAGAAGTCATCGCACCGAGAGCGCATACATTGTCAGCTTAGATGAAGACGAGGTGGACACGGCGATATTAGGGTTGCAGGCGGACGAATAGTGTTGAGCGCAAGGCGGAGGGCGCATCTGTAAGGGTGATTAGTATCTGAATGGGCGAGGTAGGTAGGCGGTACAATACTGGAAGCGTCCGTAATGGGATCCGCTGCAAGGTGGAAGAGTAGGAGTGCTTTGCTGCAGTGCGTGCAAGAGTAAGTCACGAATGGATCCGGGGAAGGGCACTGCGGCGACCAGCCGTGACAGCCCGTAGGGTGGGTGTGGCAGCGAGGATTGTGATGGCGGGCTTGCGTGCTCGAGCTCCGAAAGGGCCAGCTGGGATGGAAGGCCGCCGAGAGAGATAAAAGCCCGGGTACGGCATCAAATCAAATCCATATTACCGTCATCGAGCTAGGAACAGCTGGTAGTGGGCACTATCAAACTATGATGCTTTCCCGGAGGGGGGTATTCTACATATTATCCTGAGCCTGAGACTTGCTCGCAAAAGGATCTTGGACCGCTGGGAGGGCAAAAAGCCTTGCAGCAGTCGGGGGGAGAGGGACGCCTTCTCGCAGGCTGACAATCAATGCCTCCCGCGTACCGCCCAGGGCACTGGGCTCGCACGGCTCGATCCATGCAAAGTGGCGGCGGGCCCTAACGTTAACACGAATCCAGCCTGTGCTCGCTTCTGAGGGACATTGCCCAAACCTCCACTTTAACCTCCTCGGAGTCCATCCGAACAAAACCCATCACCCATACCTTTCCGATCATTGCCGCTCCCCGTTGTCATCTTGCAATCTCGCCGTATTCCGATCGCAGTAGCACTCATGGCGTCGAAGAAGGACATGCGGAGGCCAGACCTCAGTACGTTTGGCCGTCTCTCCTTCTGCTTCCCATTCGTCCACGTCACGTGCCTTGCTGACAGCGCTGCAAACAGTTGTTCCCTATGTGGAACCGGCCAAGGACAAATCTGATGGCGATATGACTAGTACGGTGACTGTAGTGGCAAATACTTATGCCTGGAAGACTCACGCATGGCGCAGGTACCATGGCCAGCACTCTGCCCATGGCTGCTGTGAGTTAAAACGCCCTTTTTTATATTCCTAGTTGCTGAGCTAAGTATGTTCCAGATATTCACCCGGAACAAGTAAGGCATCTATTAACCGTGGAAGACATTGTATATTGCCTTGCAACCTGACGTGATGCTCCTACGACTAGGATGATTGGCTGGTAAACGCGGACAGCCCTGTTTATCTGAACAAGATACTGATCAACAATTCCAGGACTGCCGTCGTTTTCGCCTTACAATCTTGGTTGGCCGAAACTCCAGAGCAGAAACGCACTGCGACCACTCCTAGTTATTTCTCTGTTGGCATGGCCTGTGAGTTGTGCCTCTCCTCTCCAGTATTGACACATCTAACTGATATGGACCAGTCATGTCGCTCATGGTGGTAAGTCTCTCCAACGCCGAGCAGTCAGAAGGCGTGCGTGGTTCAGGATGTGTCATCTAAAGTCTGCTTATAGGCATATCTGCCTATGTTTCTACCGCCCCCACCGAATCGGGCCGGAGTCGGTTCAGGCACCGAAGCTCCCGCAGCTGTTCCTCCTCCCTAATCTCCAGTTTGCTTACTCAGGATTTTAGTAGTTCTCACTAGTTATTCTCTTCTGAAAAATTAGCATGCGTTGGCGGTCCTGTGTCTATTCTCTGTAAGATTATCCAGAAGGCGTAATATTCTGCTGTTCCCACGAATGCGGATTGGATAGGGTCAAAAGAAGATATTCAAAATCAAACTTCTATCGCCTAAAGTATCCGTCCTTCATGATTGACTCCATCCTTACGTACATTGGTGATTGCGGCCCACGTTTCACCAGTTATCCAGGGGTCCTGGAAATCCCCGGTTACGTTCTGCCAGGGAGTTGGAGGGGTCTTGAATCATAAATTCGTAATTGAGATTGTCAGAGCGTACAAACTATCAAGTACTGTCGGTGCTAAGGTTGTAGATCACAACTTTAGGGCGATATCTTGCAGTACCCCACAAGTTTTAAGGGGGATGTTGAGAAGTATGTATTGAAAAGTCCAGCCTGACCAGCCTATGAGAATGGTTGTAATGCATTGTAATGCACCTACCACGCCTTCGCCGAGTGAGATTTCTAGAAGCTGGATAGAAAAAGCATGATGCATCGAGGCGGCCATCACGATCAAGTCACACCGCATTTCAAGAAAAACGCGCGCAGCTTTACGTCGAATCAACGGGCGGATAAGGAACGGCAAAAGTTATTGGGTGTGGCAACTTCCTTTCGTCGCACCGACCCATCGCCTCTCCAACTTCAAAACCAGCCCCTCCTTCGAACCCAGCCATCAAGACAACAACATCAGCTCTTTACCATACCACCACAACTCATTCTTAGCGGCACATCGATCGCATCCCTCTCCCTTCCCAACAGAAACTTACCAAAGGTCGTTTGGGCACACAGCGAGTTTATGTCCATCGAAAATCTCAAGACTTTCGGTGAGTTGTTATCGCTCCTCTGAGTCTTGCTTACTGGCATCGTGCGCCTGCCTGCGCTCTCATCACGCACACAGCTGCACCCACCGCACATCTTCAGCTGTATGCGAGAGGATGCAACTCTCAGCGCGCGCTTTTCCCGCCTTCCCGTGCTTTCTGTCGTTGAAACTCCTCTGCTAACATTCAGCCTTGCTACAGACCCGTTCGCCGAGGCCGACGAAGACACTGGCGAAACCAAGCAGTCTCAGAACTACATACACATCCGTATTCAGCGTACGTATCTTCTCTTCTCCGCTGCTCAGCCCATCACACCACCCTTACCGCAACCGTCGGAGGCCGCCGATCACTAACCACTTGTGTCACCACAGAACGCAATGGTCGCAAGACCCTGACCACGGTGCAAGGCTTGCCCAAAAAGTTTGATCAGAAGAAGATTCTCAAAGTAATCAAGAAGAAATTCGCCTGCAATGGCACCATCGTCAACGACACGGAGATGGGCGAGGTGATCCAGCTCCAAGGCGACCAGCGCAAGGATGTGCAGGAATTCTTGACTGATAAGAAGGAAGGGCTGGAGCTGGATCCTAAGACCATTAAGGTGAGTCCTACAACTGAATTCTCCCCGATTTTCTCGCGTCGCGGAGTTCTGGGCGTCATGACGTACGCTAACCTGGCACTAGGTTCACGGCTTCTAAGCCCTATCATCCACCACGCCCCGCCCGCCACCACCGGCCGCGGGCTAAGCCACTCACAGACAAGTCTCTTTTCTCTCTCCACCACGGTGGCCGGGTTAAGTGACAGGGCATACAATGGGGCGAGTGTTAGATGATACCCTTTTTCCTTCATAGAGGACTACAACGGCTAGACGATACTTCCCCTTGTAGTTCTTTTGCTTTGGTTGCTCCGTACTTTGCAGTGGAATATGAGCTGTTGAGGAATTCATGACGGTCGTTTTCCCTCCGGTTGAGCGTGCTAGTTCTTTTTTCTTTGCTTTGATTTGCTTCGAGCTTGGTTACAGCTACCTTGGACGCTGTGCCGATCATTCTTAGAAAAATTGTTAGCTGGCAGAATGAACTTTATTTGGTTTTTATCAAACTTTCGTCGAGCAATGGTGACTCAACGTGATGATGAGTCGAGCTCCCGTACACAAGACGGCTTTACATTATAAAGCTAGTCGAACTTAGTCTGGACATCTCAACTACCCTCCAGAAGTGATCTTGCCACAATATATCCTAGCTTTTCTACAGGTGTCCTTCCAGCTATGCAGTATATAGTACATCCCACAACCCCCCACTCACCAAACAATATGGTACAAATCCCCTACTCTACCCTACCCCCTCCCCCTCCTGTACTCCACTCCGCACCTCAAACCCCAGCATTCTGCGCCGCCTCAAAATCCTGCATAGCCTTGACGCGCTTATCCTCCTCCCGCATCCCCTCCAGCGTCGTCTCTTCCCCAAACCCCCACACCATCCAAGGCCCCTCAACCCCCTTCACCATCAAGCGCTGCAAAACCACAAACTCGGTAACCTCGCGCTCAACCGTCGTGCCGCCCTCCAGCCCGCCCTCCGCCGTCGTCGTCGCCGCCGCCACCCGCGACGCACCAAGCGCCGACACCGCATGCGGCGCCACCTGCGCGCGCGCCTGCTCCAGTCGCAGCTGCCGCAGCTCGGGGCTGAGTTTCTGCGCTCCTGTCCCCTTCCCGTCCCCTTCTTCGTCCTCCTCCGCGGCCGCCAGCTTCTCGGCCAGGACCTTCCGGGCCTGGGCGTCGGAGCGGGTGGTCAGGATTTGCACGGAGCGGATCTTGACGATGGCTTGGCGCAGGGCGGTTTCGGGGAAGCCGGGGAAGGGGAGCGGCGCCGTGCGGTGCGAGACGAGGCGCGGGCGCGAGAGGTAGCGGGACAGGGTCCAGGTTACGGAGGTGCTGGGAGGGCGGTGCGAGAGGCGGGCGCGGAAGGTGGAGAGGAGGCCGGAGCCGCAGAGGGTTGTGAGGACATGAGTGTCGCGGCTGGGAGGGGAGGTTAGCTGAGGTGGAGTGGTAGGGGTGGTGGGAGGAAGGGGGCTTAAGGAGGGGAGGAGGAAGGGCGTACGCTGCGAAGGCTTTGTAGATCTGCTGGTGCAGGTCTTTGGCTAGCGGGACGAGCTTCTTGCGGTCGAGCCGTGGACGTGGCTTTCCTTTCCTCATGAAGAATTTGTAGTATAGCTGGCTGGAATGGTGTCAGCAACAATCCACTGTGTTCCATCCAGGGCAGCCCGATTGCATGTCCGAATCTAGAGGGCATACCCAGCAATATCCGTCACTCGTGTTTTTGCCCATCTCAATTCCAGAGTTAACCGATCTTTAGGTGAGCTGAATATGGAAGGTAGATTCACGCCGGTTGGTCGAATAAATGTTCCTATACGCCCAGAACCGAATTAACTATCCAGTCTACCTATACCCGCTTCAATTGCGCCACAACTTATGCAGAAAAGGGTGGTCCTACCAGGCAAAAGTCCTACATCGGTAGGGAATTGATCCAGTTTAGCTGCCTTTTGGGCCATCAATGTCTTCGGAGACAGGAATTTCTGCGTCGGCGGTCTCTGCGCTTTCGTCAAGCTGTTCGGTGGTAGGGCCTCGACGCGCGGGGTTGAGGAGAATTGACGTGATGGGCGGAGGAAGAGACATTGTGGACGGTAGGGTCGATGTATTCGGCGTGGTAGGGGCGGATGCATTGTGGTGGTGGTGGTCGCAACTTGTTTGGAGAGAGATATAAGTTTCTAGTGGAGGACGGAAGGGTTTCTCGAGGTCACGTGATGGTGATTTAGCCAACCTGTTCTTCCAAGGAAAGAAAAATAAAGTCTATTCTTCACGTGCTAATTAGATGCTGTCCTTTATCAGATTTCCAAATCGGTTCATAGAAGTCCTCGATACTCCCTTCTACAACATCCCGGGCCCTGGCGCCACACTGGTCCCTATCGGTTCGGCAAAATCTGGGGTAACGCTTTGACGTGCAGCTCCTTGCCCGTCTCCGCCTTGGCCTACTGTCCTATTACGCCTGATTTGCAAAATTCCGTCTTCTCACGGCGTCGCTGGTGGTTATTCTTCGCGCACAAGCTAGGTAGCTTCACTCAGGCTTGGATTCCTCCATTTTTTGCTCTGCCTTTCGCCTTTCCGCACTCTATTGCGACTCCATGGAAGTTCGATATGGTCTTGCGTCGACACGTCTCCACCGCACTACAAACTGCAAGCCCTTGATCTCCTAACTCCACCCCCCCTGGACCCCCCTCACAATATCTATACATCCATTTAGTCCGTTGCTTCGTGGCAGCATATGCCCGTGGGTTTTGAAGCTGGCGCATCCACGTCCGCACTCCCCTCCACCCCCATATACCCCTCTTATCACCAGTCCCATCACCAGCCCTCTTCGTGAACATCCCTTGGGTACTCCTCCAATATATAGTCGGCAAGGAACCCTCTCGTTAGTAACCAACCCCAGACAGCATGAAGATCCACCGGAAAGCGAAGCATCCTCGTCGGCAAGTCCGCCTCTAAGGGCAGCATCAGCCCTACATCCCCAAGTCGCTGTTATTTTGAATATCCCCAAGCATTGGCACATCTGGCTTCAGGTTTTCCGTTGGCTTTCGGTTCTTCCGGCCGTGTATTGGGCTGTCTACTGTGGATGTGTCATGTTCAAGGAAGCGCTCGACTTATATGCTAGCGGCATGCCTGCTTCAATTTGGAAGTTTGAGCAACGGATTTGGTTTACAGAGGTATTCCTGGCAATCCTCTGGGTAATATTTACTTTGCTGTTGTACGTCTGAGGGTTGATGAGATTGGTACTGACTACAAAATTGCAGTGCGTTGCATCGGCTTACATATCCTTCTTCTTTATCGACTGCCTCATGAGTCGATGGTAGGTCTTTTCTTTCCTTCTCCCTGCCCTCTTTCATCCCTCAAAGCAAAGAGCTTCCTTCCATCATTCATTCAGACAGCATAAACATAAAGCCTACTTCTTCTAACACAGTCATCAGGCTTCTGCACTATCCTCCTGGATCGGCGTTGATTCGACTTGCAACAATGGACTTGCTCAACATGCTTCTCACCAACCAATTCGTTAACCTTTGTGGAGCAACCATAAGCCCACCCCGTCTCTTCCTGGCCTGGGTCTGCATTGCAAGTGTAAGAATGACTTCGTGCTTCTTCTGCGAGATTTTCCTTTGGAAGGGCTAACTGCCTTTTCATTTCTTACTTCCTACTCATGCCCACATTCTAGGGCATTTCCATATTTCTCTATGCCGCCGTTTTCTGTTTATGCTTCTGGGACCGCGGAGCTTGTTTCGCTCTAATGATCTAGTGTGCCTCTAAGCAAGTCAACTCCCTCTCCCGGCTTCTCCTACCAGTCCTTCTTTCAGGCCTTCCTCTACCGCTCTCCATCTCATTCTCCAACTCCTCAACCCCCCCCACACATCCACGCTCCACCCAACATCTCTTTCAGCACCACCCTCTAATACCCCAGCAGACCCTCACGATCCTCTACCACATCACGCACCGCCGCACGAACATCAAGCGCGAAACCACAACCGCCGTGCGCGTCTTCTCGCCCCTCACCTACCTCAGCCTGTGTTTGATCCTCTTCCAACTACACCACCCTTCCTGGAGCGACCAGGTCGAGCAGAACCCCGTGGCCGTGCCCCTGTTCGTGAAGCTGAAAGCGGCCGGAGAATGGTTTGCCGACCTGGGCCGCGCCGGCATGCAAAAGCAGGACTTGTGATGTTTTTCTTTCTTTTTTTCTTTTTTTCCTTTCTTCCTTTCATCCTTTCATTTTCTTTCTCTTTTGACGACGATATCCTGGCACGGAGTCTGGCGTCCGGTGTTTGTGAGCGGTATACGGTAGTAGGGAGGGAAAGGGTAGGCAGTTTTAGTTATGAATCGAGCTGCTGGAGTTTTCTCTGCTGGTGCTGTGCTGGTGCTCTGGTGCTCTCTGGTCTGCTTGCTTGCGGAGAGTGGGTCTGCTGGGAGTGTGAAATTGTTCAGCTGGGTTCCGGGGTGCTGTGGCTTGGAGCGAAATGTCTACAAAGTCTCTCGCTCTTCCCCGTGGCTTGCCTTTTTCCTTGCCACGGACCTGATTCTCGGGACCGACCGCTTCGGATTGGCGAATTAGCTGGTGCTTTCCATCAAACATCAACTCGCACAGCGGAGAGGTGTAGGAAAATTCTAAAATGAACCACCCTCACAAAGCTTCATAAGGGTGTTGGTCGCTACCCTTACATTCGGGTGTGCTTCTGAAAGGGTTCTGAAGGGGTCGAACACATCTTAATGCTGTGTATCATATCGATGTTAGCCGTGTGTTGTAGAGATCCTGTGCCTCATTGTAAAGCTGTGAGGAGTACGGGCATAGATGGAGGAAGCAGGCGGACAGCACGGGGAGGCGGTGACGCATATGATCAGTTTGAGCGGTGAGGATGGATGCTGTATTTAACTATGTACATGACCGGCCTCGTCCATCATTCCATCAAAGGCAATCCTGATAAGAGATCATCCAGACCAAGCGGCACCCATAACACGTCGAAGATACTTCCAGTTTTGTGGGGGGAAAACGATTCGCGGATAAGAAATTCCAACAGCGAAATGTGCCCAATACTTTTCGACCCATTCCACAACGAGGATTTGAGGAGAAAGGAGTGATGAGAATGCACTGTGATCTCGAGGATGGCGTGAGGAGATTGCATAGAGAGTTGTTCTTCCCGATGTAGTGTCTTAAGGATGGCGATGAAACCAAGCCTTTTCGGCCTACTCCACAGCGAGAATTTGGGGAGAAAGGAGTGATGAGAATGATCGTGATCCCGAGATGGTGTGAGGAGGTTGCGTGGAGAGTTATTCCTCCCGATGTAGTGTCTCGAGGGTGGCGATGAGGTTATGGTTCTTTGAAAGTTGTCTATGATCGGTGGTTTTGGAGGGCGGGGGGACTGTAAAAAGACTTCTCCGCTAGGGAAGCGTGAGTATCATATCATCGAATGTGAAACCTACTGTATCAGTGTTGTAGGAGAAGGAATATAGACTATCTATAAAGTTGAGAAAGGAAAAGTTGTGCATTTGAGTTACCTTTGTGGTCGTGAAATTCCGTATAGTGTACTAAGAAGTTTCTGCAAGAAGTTTCACCGATCTGAACAGTTCATGTTACCATAAAATTGCGCATGATAAAGTGAGAAATTGTTGAAAAAGGGACTATGGGTCTGGGCGGTTTCGCGTTGCTGTAAAATTCTGCATGGCAAGATGAGAAGTTACTGAGGACGATGTCCGTAATGGCTGCTATGACTGTCTCTGGAATTTCCAAGAAGAATTTCTCTTCTGGACAGGAGGTCATGTCGGACGAGGCATCGGTGGGCTGACCGCCCAAAGTTGGCCCAGTCGCAAGCACAAGCTCTCGAAATCGCCGGAAGTAGATGGCGGTCGAGATGTCTCAAATGCTAGGAGCTGCCTCTCTTTTACAGTGTTGATTCATGAAGATCTAGAGACATTTGGAAGCGGCTTATAATATCCAAAACCCCTGGTATGAAATACATGACCAAATCCGAGGAGTGTAAGACGATCTGATGGATTCTTCTCTCACTTCGCTCGCAACGGTTTCACAGTAATGTATGGTAGAGGTTAACAGTGGTCTAAGGTGCTTGAAGTTCTGCAGGTAGGAGGGATAGGGAGGGTAGCGGTGCTGTGTGGTTTTATAAAGGCGGGGGGAGGGGGTAAATTGAAGGTTTGGTGATTTGAAATCATTCCCGGGCTTGTTGATCTGAGCAATTGCTCGGCTCTCTGGAAGGGGAAGTAATCAAAGAGGCATAACGTTTCTGGGAGGTAGAGGGTAAGAGACTGCCGCTTGAGAGCAGAGAGTTGTTTGTTGCCAGCGTGTGACTGTGAATTTGTGGGCCGATAAAACTAGAACGGTAGGAGACTGATGCGGATAAGAAGCTGCAGCAGTTGCATTCAGAGAGCTAAGCTTTCAAGAAGAGGCGTGTTTTGAGTACAAGTGAAGAAAGAAGCATGTACCAGCCGAGCTCATATGCAGCAAGGAAGCCTTTCGCAAGGAAGCAAACATAGGTGAAGTTAGCAAAATGTTGGTAGGGGTACTCGGGCAGTCTCTTTTAGCTCGGCGACGTGCACGTGACAGGTCACGGGCCATCTTGTAGGTATCTTCAGGGGCGATCGAGCTCCATAGATCCTTCCTCATAGAGCATCTTATGTTTAGGCCAGCGGTAAAGGGACACCCCCCAATTGATATGCGGACACCCCCCAATTAATATACGGACACCCCCTCCTCAATTGGTTTAGTTCATTCCCGATCAAGTTAGAACATTACGTGCGTTTAACTTGTTTACATCTGCATCGTAAACAATCGTCGCGCGCCTATACCTAAAATATTACCTCGTATTTGGCTTACCTATTGCTGCCTTTATTATGGCCCTCAACCTACCCCCCTAGAAGGTGTACGACTTCCCAGAGCTTGCAATTGATGATATTAATAAGTTTGCAAAAGGGCAAGGCTATACAGTTGCAACTTTTTAATCTAAAACTGACAAGCAAACGCTACCTACTGTGCGCAAGATATGGCTTTAATGTGCCAAAGGCCGCGCCTATACTAATACCTCTAGAGATCGCCTTACTAGCTCCCGCATAATAGAGTGTCCTTTT
>Ga0307507_10003854_pt1 | contig 27965 bp, 2 predicted proteins | sample 7_EM_MG_FD_207223 | JGI IMG/M metagenome (GOLD analysis project Ga0307507, IMG submission 207223) | Populus trichocarpa ectomycorrhiza microbial communities from riparian zone in the Pacific Northwest, United States - 7_EM | ecosystem: Host-associated > Plants > Roots > Unclassified | place...
CCTAGGAACCCTAAACAAATCAGCCCCTATATTTTAAAGGAATTAGGTCGTTCGCCTAATCTCTTAGCATCCCTTTATATGGGCATTTTAAACAAATTAGCCTAATTCCGTCGTTCTATAATTGTGACTTAACTTCTTTATTATTTTTAGAATTTGTAGTACTAACCTAGTATCCACTTTTTATGGAAATGCTTGTGGCCGAAAAAACTATAGCATTTTAGTTACTAAATTTACTATAAATATTGCCGCGTCTTTTTAAGCCCCTATATTGAAATCCTGTGTATTTACTGCCACTATAGGTGTTTTTAATAATAACGTAAATATTAATACTGGAGCCCCATTTTACTATATTAATATACTAAAAAAAACATAATTTTGCTATATGCTAAAATAGCTTTTTATTACCTAAAGTTTATAAGTAGAATTCCGCCTTCTTTTCTTTCTCTATATTATAAAACTTATTATACTTAGTAATTTCCATTAACTCCTTATATACTCCCTCCAGCATCTTTAGTATATATAAAATCCTAGGGATACTAAAGCTATTATATTAGTACTACTCGCCTATTTATCTTTATATTGCTGCCTTATTATCTAAGCCTACCTAAGCTATTTAGTTATAAAGACTCTTAACCAACACCCCATTCTTAAACGCTATTAATACTATAATAGTCCGCCACGCGACCTTAGTATTTTTGTACCTTATAACTTTATAAAATACGCCTTCTGTATTTACCTCTTATTTACCGCCCTACTTTAAATCTATTCGCTTTTAATACTAAAACCTATAGCAAAGCTGCCGTAGAAATAAGTAGGAATAACACTACCCTACTACTTTTTCTCCCCCCACTACCTTTATTTTCACTTTTTATAGAAGTTATAGCATTCTTTATACCTTTTTAGACTTATCCTAACGCTTATATTTATGCAGCTAGTGCTGCTCTGCAGCGTTATAGGACCTATAAATCGCGTATAGCTGGCAACCTATATTCCGCTAGAAATCCAAAGAATGCTCTAGTCTATTTAATATAGGCCTATTACTAAAGTTACCTACGCTGCGCTCGCTCTTATACTTCCACGCCTTATAAGCCCTAGTAACGCACTTTATAACCCCTTAGTCCCACGTAAATAGTTTACTAATTAAAAGTCTTTCTCTCTCTAGCTTACCGCCTAAAGAACTACTGCTATTGCCTATACCCTTAAGCAGTAATGTTAATGGTTAGGTTACTCTTTAGATTAGTTTAGTTTAACTAAAATTTTAAAAGTAACCAGTTTACTAATTTGATTAGCTTAATTTAAATTAGTTATTAGGTATTTTAATAAACTAGTTATCTAATAAAACCAAATAGCTCTAGCCATAATATAAAAATAAGCCTCTATATAAGCCTCTATATAAGCCCCTATTAAGCCTTACCCTATAGGGACAAACACTACAACCTAAATAGGGCTAGCTTCTGCCAAGATTAAAAAAATACGCTAAAACACGTAAATAAACACTTTTAAGATATGTTATTTGGTTAATCTAGTTTAACTAGTTCTATAACCGGTTTAAGCCTTAAAATTGTATTTTAGATTAGTTTTGGCCTTATTTTTAAAACCTAACCTAACCGTTAATATTACTGCCTTTAAGAATATTAAAGAAAGAGCCTTTTCTCTTTTTTATCTTCTTCCTTAGCCCTTCCTTCTTCTTCTCTACTCCCTTAGTCTTTGCTCTCTTTCTATTTACAACTAATCCAGCGTCCGCGTAATATCGCTTCTTTAGTGTTAATATTCGTTGGATAACTAAAGCGGTACCCTTTCCCTAATAGCTGCTGTCCTGTTTAACAGCATATTCTATACTATGCCATATATTATAAATACACTTATAGGCTGCGCTAAGGTTATCTTTACAAGCTATACCGCTATCCTAATACTAACTCCTCTGCTTATATAGACGTTGTTAGCACTCCTTAATTAATATATCCTCTATATAATTTTCTATATTATAGAATCCGTAAACGCTAAGGCCTTTATTATATATCTTTGGGTATATAATCCTAATTTAGCGAAATTGGCCTCCCTTAAATACCTAAAGTAAACCCTTATATAAAGTCTATATAAACCATTTATATTGGCCTTTGTCCTTTTCTTCTATTCTAGCTTCTATATTATTTGGTATAGCTAGTGTAACATTATCTAGCTATATGTTGGCGATAATAAACTTATATAGCGTCTTCGTATACTTCTGGTTATTATAGTTGTCTACCACTATAAGTCTGCTTAAAAGACTGAGCCTCTTAATCTACAATCGGCTAGATTTAGAAAGAGTTTATAGAAACTATAAGGCGTAAGAGCAGCTCCCCTCTAAAGAAAAGACATTCGCGCTATATAAAATTGGTAGTATGGCGTTATAAACCTAGGAATTTATATATAATAGAGCTAATGTAATAGCCTAGATACATTTAAATTTTAAATTGTCACTATAACCATCTAGCTTAATTGTAACGCCTTTAGCCAGGTAGAGGGCGTGCTTATAGATTTCATTCTTTAGTTCTTAGAACAGACTATAGAAAGATATTATAGATCTATCTTCTAAAACTAGATTAAGAGACATGCTTAGTATTATAAGAGGAAAGAGTAAGAAGACTAAATAATTAAGTTCTAGATCAGTCTATATATCTTTATCCAGGTTTGGTATTGGAACGCATATATAGGACAAGTTATGCGTTATATATATTAATTATTAGTGTCTTTATTCCTTAGACTTGTAAATATACCTTTAAGTATAATAATATATATAGGTATAAACCTTTATTAAGCTAAATATACGGCTTATATATAGCGGAGGAGTTCTACTATTTATGCGTTACTGTTAGGAATAAAGTTATAATAGGTTAGCTAAACCTTTTCTCTACTAATCTAAAAAAGGAAATAAATGGTAAACCTATAAGGGATTTAGGGAACCTGGTAAACTAGTAATATACTATCTCCTATCTCTATATAATTAAATACCTATAGCTACATTAATTTTAGCTTTGGGCGTAACGCCTTAGGAGATAAGAACTTTCCTTCTATATTTGTTTCTGTTATTATTTATTAGCACACCCGCCATTTATATACGTAACAGCACTAACTAATATTAAATATTGGTAAGAGTACTAAATCACAGCATAGTAATTACTGTTAGACAATAAGCCTTGTATTAATTACTCCTTATAAGGAATTAAAGTGGCATTAGTTAAAAAAAATGGTTTAATATATCGAAATAGCTTTTTATATAAAAACTACTTAAAATTTTCTATTCTTAACCTAAAGTTTAAGAGTAGAGGAAAAAAATTGGTTTGGTATATTAATATGCTAAAACTAAGTCGCGAGTTGTTAATAAAACTGCTCTAAGTTTTCCATAATATATACTAAACACTCGCCTCTAAATTAAATTGTTAGTTTATAGCCCTAGGATAGTTTTGCTTTTTGTACCATCCTTATCTATATTAAAAATTGTTGGATAATCTCTGAACATTTAACCCCTACTACTATTATACCCCTATATAGCTATACTGCTATATCTTTATTATCTAGACCTATATATTCCTTATCCCCCTCTTCCTCTATTACTATATAAACATCCACCCTATACCTACTATTACTGCACTAAAAGAGCCTAATTACCGTGTTATATACTAGCTGCCTATATTAGCACCTTTTCGACCTATCTAACTTCTATGTTCTATTTTTCCTTTTCTCCTACCTCTAGTAAAACTTTTAAGGGGTACTATAATCCTGGCAGCTACCCTAAGCCCTATACCCTTTAAGGTAAATGGCCTTACTAAGTTAAACCTTGCGTTGCGCTACCCTACCCCTTTTACATGCTCTTAATATGTAATTAATATAAGGACTATCTAGCCCTTAACCTATATAGAAGCTGTATTTACTAACTTACTAATCTAATAATTCTATTTAGTCCTATAGCTCCTGCTTATTATCCTACCCCTATTTAAATAGCTCTTGCTAGCTTTTAACTAACGCGTAATAAATAGCCTTATTATTATTTTATTAGTGTGGCTGTATCTCTAACTACCTCTTTTGCCAAAGGTTAAATATATATACTAGCATTTTAAACACAAAAAGGAGCCTTAGAATAGAGCTACTATAGAATAATATCTGCCGTTTAAACTAGAAGAGCACTTAGTTTTTTGCGCCAATATCTACTCCATCCTTATTAGAGAGCTTTTTTATAACCATTTTCCTAAGAACTTGGTTATTATATATATAGAGAGCTGTAATTATCTACCTTACTACTACCTTATTCTCGCAATAGCTATTTGGTTGCTTTTAGGACTCTAATATCTCTTTTAAGTAATTCTTAACCTCCTTAGACTCCGCTATATATATCTAATACGCAATCCTAATATCCCTATATAGACAGTTTGTTTAGGAGCATAGGCTATATACTCCTAGGTTATTAGAAAACCTAAAAAGAGCAAGTTTTTCTAGCTAGTTAAAGATTACCTATACTCTCTCACAGCTGTCCTAAAAAGTATAGTTATAAACTATATAGTTAGGCTCTAGCCGTCCTATAGTAGCAAAGTATAACTAGCAGCCGATATTTTGCTAACGCGTAAATTGCTTATTAATTTCTATTAGCCGGCGCTAGAACTTAAAGATGCTGTTTATCCTAGATTCCTCGCTCTTTATATACACTAAGATTGCGCGCCGCTCCTCTACTATATCTATCCTTTTAAAGTCGCCAGGATAACTAAAGAGGGGTATATATCCAGCCTAAGGCATTTTTAGTACGTTCTTATATATCTAGGCCTCCTTATATATTACCTATAGACTATTTTATACTAAGCCAACGCTGCCTATATCTATAATAGTATTATACTCTAAAGCGGATCCTAACACGCAAATACGCTTTAGAGTAGGGTGTTAAGCTATAGCCGCTAAAGTATTAGAGAGCTGTTGCCAGTAAACCTCCTTTAGGAGAGGAGTTAGTAATAATTAAATAACCCTAAAAAAACACTTAGTATAAGGTAAAGATAAATAAATATTATCTATGTAACGCATAATTGAAAAGAACAGCATATATAGTAGAAAAGTAGGAACCCGTTACATTTTAAGATAGAAAAAGGAGGCTAGAGCAGTATAGGCTAATAGGTAGCACTCTTGCTTAGATAACTAGGAACGCGACTTATTCCAAGAAGAAATTTAGTTTAGTAGCGGTAATAGTATTAAGACTTTAGCATAGATACTTAAGGATCTAATATTTAATAGTAGTAGCTTATTTACATATCCACTTTTAGTAGTAGAAGGTAGATTAGATTAGATAGGTTTATAGATCTAGTATTAGTCCTAGCTTATAATATATAGGTAAGGAAGTAAACCGCTATAATAGAAAATAAGGACTAGGAGTAACTTATAAAGGGCCTTACCGGCCTACCTATTTACAGGTTAGAATTAGGGAATTAAGGTAGTATTAGTAAAAAAAAAAAGTAGGAGGTTTAGTATGTTAATATATTAAAACTAAGTCGTGAGTTATTAGTAAAACCGCTAAGTTTTCTATAATATAGCCTATTTACAAAATATTCTTCCTATACATTTTAGCTAAACTTCCTCTTACTCTATATTATCTTTAGACTTAGCCTCTCGCTCTATAATATGCTTATTTAAATTCTTAATAAACTCGCCTGCCTAATTAAGGTCCAGTTATCCTATAAAATAATAGGAATAGTCTTTAGGAATATAATCCTGTTTATCACTACTATTATATACCCTAAGCTTTAATATATTAAGACCCCTTCTTAGCCTACGTTAGGCCGCCTTCTACTCTATCCTAGTTAGATGGCAGTTATCCCCCCTATAATGCCTCTTAATAGCCTAGAAATTAATATTATATTTAATTACCATCTATAGAACTAACTAGTTTATTTGCTCTAGTAGGTTAAGCCCGCCTATTTTATCTTACGCCTCCTAGGAATAGTGCTTAGACGCCTTATATATAACAAATAGCTTATTATGGTCATACTAAGAAATCGCCTATAAATACTGCCCTGTGTATTCCTTAATAAAACTAAGAAACCTATACCCTACTAATTCTCCTACTTCTTTTACCATAATAGAGTGCAGCTGCCGCGTAAGCACTTAAAATCCTATATTATACTACCTATATTTCTTTAGTATATCTGCTTGCTTATTATCCCACGCAAATAGAGCGAACACTTTGTCCCTCTATAGGCCTATATTATACTATGCAAAATACGCCTACCTATTACTTATCTCTCCTTTAGCTTTGCTCTGCCTTACCTTTACCACCTATAGAGCCCTATTAATTAAGTCCGCTACTATAACCTATAAGAGACCCCAAAGCCCTAACACCTTATTATCTTTAAATTTTGCCCTAGCTATAAATTTCTTAAGCCGCCGCTTTGGCTTTCTTAGCCTATCTATCTAATACTTAGCTAGGATTGCAATTACTTCTTAAATATAGCTTTGGACTAATAACTATGCTCTAAGCTTAATTCCTGCCTATTCTAATATACATATGTAGTCCCTAAATAACTAAAATATTGCATTCTTGTATAAGATGCTTCTCTGGATATTTAAATTCTTATAGAAGGACTTTTAAAACGCGTTAGCTGCCACTGCCAAACGTTTAATTATCTAAGACATAAAGGTCGGCCTTATATTTTAATAGATTTCCTTAACTAGGAACTATACTATTCTATTTTCCTATATATATATCTAGAGGTCTAGACCTAACCGCTTAGCTCCGCCTTAAGTAGAATTACCGCTGCCTTTTTCTATATTATTATTGCTTGCCTCCCTATTTCTAGCCCGCTAAACCCTAAACCGCCATTCCCTTCACCATATAAATGGATATAGTAATAGGTCTATATTAGTGCTTATATAGAGGAGCCGCACTAATATAGATACTATTACGCTGTTAATAACTTGTTCCTTCTATAAGGCTACTAGTTAACCATTATATCCCACACTAGCTCTTTTAATAAGCACCTTAAGGTAAAGAAGCTACTGGTTTAACTCTATAGCCGCAAACTTATTTACCTCCTTTATAGCTAGAATTTAGTAGGGTATATACCTATTGGTCCTATTAGCTTTACTTTTATCATTAGCTGCGCGCGATATATATAACTCTACTATATTAATATCCCCTCTAAGTTCTTCTTCTATATTATTTAGTACTCCTATCTAACCCTAAAGCTTTTATTCTTAGACCTGCTTAGCATAAAGGAGAGTTACCGTTTTATCCTCCTATATACTATAAGCAGCTACCATCTCTTACTTGCGTCTAGACGCTAGCCTTTAGTGCTATTAACTAAATACTATTGCTCTAGTAGATCCTATAAATAGCTAAGGGCCTTAAACTACGCATTCTAGAACGGGTTATAGCCCTTAAATAGTATAGTAAATAGTTCTTTATTAACGTTATACGCTTTATTATATACAATGCCACCCATCCTTTATAAGCTATTAGTTGGTCGCAGCTCTATATCCGCGCTACTAGAGTCCTTAGTTAGTGCCTAGTAGTAGCGGCGTATCTAAACTAAATAGGAGTTGTAGTTAGGATAGGCGAATCCCTCTACCTAGCTATTTAAGCAGTGTGACTTATAAAGGAGTGTAATACCTCTATTAACATTACTAGTAGGGACTAGGGTGTCTTTGGTGCTAAAATTAAGCTAGCAATCCTTATTAGGTATTTAGTCCACGTTAAAATTAAAACATAGGTTAACATGGCTAAGAAAGTTGTTTTAAGCTTACTAAAACATATCGCGTTTAGTAGCCAACTTAAGGCTATATCCGGATATTACTAGAAACAGATTGTGGAAAGCATTATATAATATATATCCATTATTATCACTAGTATACTTATAGGAGAGCTGCCGCACCTTAGCTTAGAATCTATCTAGGTATAACTCTAGTATTATATATTTAACGTCTATAGGCTAACTGGTTTCTATTATAAAATATTCTATCTTAACTTTAGCCTTATAATCTGTATCCGCGAAGCTCTAGGGATAATACTAATATATATTAGGTATATAGCTTTTCTTTAAAGCTGGGAGGATAATAATATTAACCTAAGTAGCCTGTTCTCTATTAGAGAGATATATTCTACTAAACTCCTTAATAACCATATATAGGAAGAATATATGGCACTTATAGCCAAATCCACTAGCTACTAGCCCCTGGCCTAATTAAAGCTGCTTTAGCTTATATATTTAGTAGCCTTAGATCTAGATTTTTAGGTTCTACGTAATGCGCCAGAGGTATAGGGGTCTATACACTAAGTTAAACCCGCCTTAGTGTACAGCTAGCGTAGTTACTTAAGTAATAAAGCTATTAATATCCCATTATTAGCCAATTTAAATTTCTACGTTTTTAAACTAGTTTTCTAACTTAAGAAAGCTAAGCTTTAGCGGGTTCTTATTACCTCTAGCTAGTAGTATCTACTATAGGATATAACTGTAGTCGTTAGGGTCCTTATTTCTTAAAGCAATCTTAGGTAGGTCTAAAGGGTAGTTAGTTATACTACTTAGGGCAAATAGCGACACCTAGCATTACTAGAATTAAGTTATTTATGCTAAAGAGTATCTACTCTCATTTACCACATGCGGAGGCTTATTTGTAAAGTTAGTAAAGTCCCTATTATAATTCTTTGCACTTATATACTATATATACACCTCTTATTCCACGCCATCTTTAGTTAGGCGGCAGCAGCCCTAGTATACTACTCTTAGTTAACCCTATTATCTTTATTATTAGCGGTATGCTCGCTAAAGTCCGCCTACCTTACTTACTAATCTTTAGGTCCATTATTGCTATTACTAGCATTATCTGTATTGCTATCTATATTATTAGATAGCTGTGTTAACCTAGCTTTACTAGAGTATAAGGAATTGTTGGTTAATAGTAATACGGGCTATATACTATCGCTATTATTGCTATTACTACTATTGTTATTATCGCTACTATTATTATTAAAGGCTCCATGCTAGCTTCCGCTTGTTAACACCTCTACTATTCTACTTATATCGCCTATTTCTCTAACCTAGTTTATGTTTTTAGCGCCATCTTCCTCCTCTAATAATAGGGTAGGCTCTACACTTTTAGCTAATTATAACCAAGGAGATTTATAGACTAAAGATAGAGAGTGAGTTAATGCTATTAGCTGCTATTATACTACTCTATCTATATCCGCTACCTTATTATCCTCCTCTGCTAGTACACCGGCATTGCTAGGTATTAGAGCGGTTTTGCGTATAGTTACTAACTATAACCAGCTCAGACATTACGTCCGGGTAAATTAGTTTAGTAGTAGTAATAGTATTAAGACTTTAGCATACATACTTAAGGATCTAATATTTAGTAGTAATGGCTTATCCACATAACCACTTTTAGCAGTAGGAGGTAGATTAGACTAGATAGGTTTATAAATATTAGTCTTAACTTATAATACACAGATAAGGAAGCAAAACGCTATAATAGAAAATAAGGACTATTAAAATTAGAATAACTTATAAAGGGCCTTACCGGCCTACTAATTTGCAGGTTAAAATTAAATAGTTAAAATAAAGCTTAAGTAAATAACTACCTTTAGACGCTATTACTCCTTATTACTTAGGTTACTAAAGCCTTCCACTTAAATCTCCTGGTTAGGCGCCGTAATCTATTTACCCCCTTTAGGCCTAGCTTACTAGAGGATAGAAAGAGGGTCTAGTTAAATCTGGAATCCAAAATAACTACTAACCTACTAGGCCTAACGTTTTTAACAGCGGGATTTTTAATTTACTATATTAGCTGCTTCCCTTTTCTCTTCTATAGTATAAAGCTTCTTTAGGCGACCGCCCTTGTTTACTTTAGCTATTAAAAGATATACAGCAAGAGTACTCTTCTATTTGTTATTACAGCGTTAATACAATATTTAAGTTATAAGGTGTTGTTCTCCCCCTAGTTTAGAGTACTATACCTAATTAAGGTTTTTATTTTACTTACTAATAACGCTAACCTAATTAAGGTTTTTATCTTATTTGCCAATAACGCCAACCCAAATTAGGGTTTTTATGTAGTAAAGTACTAAAGAGAGCCAATATAGTATAAGCGGGACCTTAGTAAGATGATATATAAAAGCTAACGCCTCGCCCTTAAATATTATCATAATAATATATAAAAAGTTAATTTTGGCATATTAATATGCTAAAAGGTAGAAAAGGAAATAAGATTCTAGTAACTATTAGTTAGTTATATAATTAATATAAAGGACCTAGACTATAAAGAGTATAACTCCAAATCTATTAAGTAGCTGGTAAAGGGCCTTACAGGCCTACCTATCTTATGGTTAAATTAAATAGTTGATAAAAGCTTAGCTAGATAACTACTTGTGTTATAACACTAGTAAAAAATAGTAGATTATGGCGGACAATCGCAGACAGTTTTATACAGTTTTAGATAGTTTTAGTTACGTAACTAGAGGATTATATAAAACTTTAAGCAGTACTACCCTTCTTCTCTTTTCCTTTCTCTAGCTTTGGATTCTTGTTTATAGACAATCTAATTATATAGGCTTGCGCGACCTTTTTGCTATACTTATACCTTAATTAACTAAGTCGCTAATAACTTATAGACACTACTACTTCTTATTAGCGGAGATATTAAGCCCTACCACCTAGATTTCCTAGTTGGGCCCTATATTCTACCTATTGCCTTAGGGCGCATCTTTCTAGAGGAATAAGTGTGGATCGAATTTAATATAAAGGCCACTACTACTAGCCTACTGCTAAGCCTAAAATGGGATTTTTAACTAGCTGTATTAGTTGCTGCTCTAGTATCTAATACCGACCGCCCTTATTCCTTGCCCCTAATATAAGCAGACCATTCTAGTGAGAAAAGAACGAGAACTAAAAGGAAGGAGAGGGAAGTATTATAACGGTATAATAGGGTGACGGTATAACGGCGTAACAGCATAACGCTAACCCCGATTTAGGTTTTTATATTGCGACTTAGATAGCGCTAACTTAATTAAGGTTTTTATATCGCGACTTAAATAGGTACTAACTTAATTAAGGTTTTTATATTATATACTAAAACAACGCCAAATTCCTTAACTTTATAGCAACGTAGTGACCTAACTATAGTAGATATTTAAAATCTGAAATCTATACGTAACTTACCGTGCCTTATTCTACCCTTTCTATGCGAAAAAGTCGCCCTTCTATGAAAAAAATTTGGTATTTCTCTCTTAAATTTTCGCTAAGTCCTAATGTCCACGATAAATTCCTAACCCTTTAACCCTTATAATATAATGGTTATTTTTTAAAAGCCTTTTTAAAATACTCCCTATTCTACCTTCTTATCCTATATATTTACTCATTCTTTTTTAAAAAAAAATACTATTATACTAATTACTAAATAATACTAATCTAAAAATCACTATTACTATAATAACTTTAACTTTATATTATAAATAACTACTAAATAAATATATATACCCTTTTATAACTTAATATATTTAAAACTATAAAATAAAAAAAAGACTAACCTATAATACTTTAAAACCCTATTTATTTTATAAGCCTTTCTAACTACTATCTTATTATACCTTAGTAGAGAACCTAAACTTTAGGATATACCTTTTAGTAGTAAGCGGGAAGGGGTTCCTATAGAATATTAGTTATAACTTTATTCTTATAAGTGGTGCTTACTAGATATAGAGTTAGAGCTAGATAAAGATTAGGGTTAGTAGCTAGAAGATTAGTGCAGTAAATAGCTACTAGCGTTAACTGTTTATAGATCTTTTTAAAAGTGGGTGGAGTAGTAGTTAGAGAGATAGGAGCTACTTCTATATTTAAAGCAAAGGCCTAGCTTAGTGCATTATTCTTATTTAAAGAACCCTAGTAGGGCTTATTTTAGGGTCCCAGTGTTAATATCTATAGCATTAGGGTGCTTAGGTTAGGATAATAACTTAATAGATATTTATAGGGTTGTTATATTATATTAAAGAGCGGACTTTAGTGTTAGGCGTAATATATTATTATACTATTTATTAATAACGTTTATATAGGCGTTAAGGGCTCCTAATAGGTCTATACTAATTAGGGAGGTTTTTAGTTTAGGGCTTAGAGATTTAATAAGGCTATTAATTAGTATAGAGTTATTTTAGCCTATTTCCTTTATATAACGATTAAATTTAGAGAAGTATACTAGAAAACCTTTCTTTTCTTAAGTTATATAGTTTATTTTTCTTTAAGCGGTAGCTTAGCGGTTTAGGTTACTATATATAGCTTTAAGAAGTATAACTAGGCTTTATACTAAGTTTGGCTAAAAAGGTTTAATAAGGTTAGCTATATTTCCTCCTAGTTAACTTAGGGCGTAATAAAGTTAGTTAGCTTTAGTTAGGTAATAGTTAGTATTACTAGTTAGCTTATTTTTAAACCAGCTTAAAAATAACTAAAGCTCTTATTATTTACTAGTAAATATTAAAAGGTCTAATAATTTTTTAAATTGTTATAATATAGTAGTTAGTTCTATTAGTAAGATAACTATTACTAGTTTAGGGCTTATGTTCCGCGTATTAGCTTCTAGTAATAGTAATTAGTCTTAAGGGCTTAACGTAGGCGTCTTAAGGGTGCGGATTTCTTTTTAGAGGGCCTTAATTATTTTCTAGTACTATGCTTCTTATTTGGCTTGCTATTAAGCTATAGTAGCTTAGTTTTATATAAGGGTATCTATAAAGAACTTTTATATATCTACTAATTATTCTTAAAGTGCGGATATAATATTAGTGGTTATTATAAGGGCTTTAAAGTTATTCTATATTTTAAATAGGGCGGGGCAGAGTATAGGTTTTTAAGGTTTTAACGCAATATAGTATTATAAAGTAAGTATAAGTGGTAATAATATATAGCGAAGTAGATATTATTAAGCTATATATATAAACTATATAATAAGGTTAAGATGTTACGTAAAGAGAAAAGGTAAGGAAATGGGAAAAAAAGGTATATATTATTAGTTTAGTTGCTTAGTTAATATATATATAAAGCAGAATAGGATTTAAAGAGCGGTCCTAGTAAAACTTAATAGAATTTAGTAAACTTTAATAGAATATAGTAGAATATAGTAGATTGCTATTAAATTGCTATAGGGTTACTATCTTACGGTTAGTCTCTTCTTACTACATTAGTAGAAACAGGTAGATATATATAAGGTATTATAGAGATGTCCTATAACACTAACTTTACTATTAGTAATAAGGTCTAAGTTATAATAAAGAACTAAAAAATAGAATAGCCTAGCTATAAGCTAGACTATTAAATAGTAGGACTATATAAGGTTCTTAAAAAGAGAGATAATTTATATAAAGTAAAGCTCTTAAATATAATTAAGGTCTACCTTATTTTTTACTAAATAAGCTATAAAAAGCTATAAATAACCTATTAACTAGATAAAAGAATAAACCGCCCTTATTAATGTAGGTTAATAGTAATAATTATAACTAACTACTACTACTATATTAGATATTATTTTATAACTTACTACTATACCTTTTATTATTATATGTCTTACTACTTATTTCTATTATCTATTTATTACCTATTATTAACTAAGTGGCAATGTTAACCTAGTAGCTAATTAGGTAACAGTTATAAATTATTATTAATATTACTATTAACTTTTACCACGTATTTTATATATATAGTCTACCTTATTTCTATAGATTTATAATTAAATAGCTTATATAATCCTTTATACTATAAAGCTTATAATAATAAATAGGAAATTAAAGAAATACTAGCCTATAAACTTATAAGAGGAATACTAAAGTACTATATAAATTAGAAAGGATATAATTTAAACCCTATTTAGTATCCTATATAAAATTTTATAAGTAGTCCCTATAAGTTATAAAAGTTTTATAGCTATTACTCTAATAAACCTAAACTGCTAAAGTATTTAAATAAGTAGATAAAATACTAATATAATAAAGATAATAGGTTACTTATAAAGTATAAAAATAAGAATACCTTATAGATATAATATAGATATATAAAGCCTAAAAGTAGGCTTTTTTTAAAGGGGAAAAGTAATATTATAATACTAGTAGAATATAGTAGATTATAGTTATATAACTAACGGATTTTTATAAAACCTTTAGCAGCGCTTTTATCTTTAAATTTCTATTTATAAACAATCTAATTATATAGGCTTACGCGACCTTCTTACTATACTTATACCTTAATTAACTAGGTTGCTAATACTAGGCTTAATAAAGCCTTTATTAAGGTTATTAATTAAGTACTACTTAGTAGCCTATAGCTTATTAATAAATTACTAGCAAAGGGGGCTATAGTTAAAGATATTTTTTTATTTAGCTTAATTTTAATTTTATAGTTATATAGGTAGTAGGGTAGAAGTATATTAGATACTACTTTAAATAATATATTTTTAAATTTCTAGTATTAGCAAAGTAGTTTTTATTTTACTAACATCTTTTCTATAAGCTTTCTTTTTCTATTAAGTTAGTTATAAGCTAGGGCTTTCTTATCTTTAATTATTTAATTAATTTTATATAGGCTAGTTATAAAAGTAATAGTATAAGGTTATATTAAGTTCTAATAAAACTATTTATAGATCTTATATTAGTAATAATATAGCTACTAAAAGAAAATATAAATAGACTAGTAGTAGAAGTATAAAAGGCGCTAAAATTAGTTAAATTATAGAATAAGGGGTAATTAAGTTATATAATAGATTATATTACTATTTTAGAATATAGAATTTATAGAATCTATAAGGAATATTATATACTAAATATACTAAATATACTTAGTATTTTATAGAAGTTATATTATATATTTAAAGAATTATAATCCCTACTTAGATAGTTCCTTTTTTTATAGTAAATCTTAAAATATAATTAGAGTTAATTTATTAGGTAACTACTTTACTAATTATTATTATATTATTAACTTCTTATTTACTTATATACCTAGCCTATTAATAAGTCTACTATAGTATTTTCTATAAGGCTTTATTATATAGTTACTATCTAATTATAGTATTAATAAAGTTAAATAATATACTACTCAAAGCACTAGTTACAACGCTATTAATAGTAATAACTACCTTAGGTACTAGTAGGGATACTAATATAGGGAATACTAACTTATAATTAGTTATATTTAACTAATTATAAGAAATAGTTAACTAGCTATAAAATAATAATAAAGTACTTAAAGATAGGATTAATAGTATTAGAGTAGTTAAGGTTAAGTTACTATCTATTAAATAATTCTTAAGAGAGAAGTTAAAACTTAAGGGATTTCTTATATAAATATACTTTAAGGTTATATATATAGGATCGAAACTAGTAATAGTTATAGATTAAGTGGCATATATAGAACTATTTCTATCTAAAAAAACACTTAAATAGTTTAAATCTTTCCTTACTAAAATATAGGTAAATAGTATATTAACTACTAACTAAAAAGTATAGTATATATTCTTTAATTAGAATAGATTTATAAAATAGTTAATATAGATATTTAGAGACCCTAAGGTAATAACTATAGCGGAAAGAAAACTCTAAAACCTAATATAGTATACTTTAGCAATTAAGTATATAATATAGTTTTAAATACTTATAATATAAGTTAAATAGAATAATTAGGCGCTTATTATAAGGGGAATTTATAGATAGGAGGCTATAAGGATATAATTATAAAATAGAATAGATTAATAAGAGAGATAAATTCTTAAGGAGGTAAGGCCTCTAGAATTATAGAGACTATATACTATAGGCATATACCTTTAGTATATAACTAGCGACCATTTAAGGGACGTTTAAAGGTTGTCTTAAGAGTAACCTAAAGTAACCGCAATAATATTCCTTATATTACTCCTCCCCTTCTCATAGTTAACCCCTAATCGCTATTACTTTACAGTAGGGAGATTATAAGGGCTTGTCCTAGAAGGGGTTTAAGGATATATTAGGGAGATATTAGTATACTATTGTATATTATTTATCTATCTAACCCCTACTTTAAACTCCTAAAAAACCTTAATAAGGAAAAAATATAACTGGAGAAAAGATATAAGGATTACTAGGAAACCTATTAAAAGCTTACTAGAAGTATACTAGTAACTACCTAGGCTAATATAAAGATTTTTATATAACTCTATTTTTAAGCCTTTATACTAGTCTATAATTAATTATAAATATTATAGGTAATTTAGTAATTTAGTATAGTTCTATAAAACCTTTTAATATAGAATTTAATATATAGAGTCTTAGCTTACCATTGTTTTTAACTATTAAGATATTAATCTATAATCCTTTCTCCTTCTTATAGTCCTATACTATATTTTAGCGTAGCTTTACTACTTAGCAACTAGGAGGGATACTTTATAATAGCGTCTCTAGCTATTATACAATTGTTAAAAACGTTTATAATATTGTTCTTTTAATACCATAGTATTGTTTAGGTATAATTTAACCTATATATATCTTTAATTAATGTCTTAATTGCCTTCCCTAGCTATATAATTAGTTTTTCTTATAAGGAGGTAATAGCTAAATAGTATATATGCGTGTTTCCTTTCCTCTAAATTACGCTATTATAACGGAGTTATATTGGCAAGGTACGGCTATATACTAAAAGGGTATTAGAAGGTAAAGTATAGAGATACTTTATTTATTAAGCTTAGTCCTTTTTCTTAATACTTTACTTCCCATTATTAACCTTTATCTAATTTTAGACATATCTTTAATATATTATTAAGATTTTCTTCTTTTCTATTATTAATTTAATATACCTCTTTATTCTTCTGCTAACTGCTCTTCTAAGTAGATTCCTTAGTATATTTTAGCCCTACTACTATATATAAAACCTTAACCTCTGCTAATCTATAATTAGTACTAGTTATATTTAAATAATTAAAGGACTAGAAGTCTAATAAGAAGATTCTAGATACTTATAATAAAACTTACTATATAAAATCTAACACCTTTAGTCCTTATAATTAATGCATATATACTAAGAGCAATAGTTATAGTAAGGTAAGTCTTTCTATTATTAATAGATTTCTATTATTAACTTTAAGCTTTAATAGCCTAGGCCTAAGTAGCGACAATCCTTTAATATCCTTAACTACTATATTACCTAGGGTCTATCTTATTCTAATACTAATACTAAATGTCTGGGTTAAATTTAGGACTATACTATAGCTATTTACACCGCCTATAATTCCTAATAAGCTAGCTAGTAACGCCTAATAAAGGAGTAAGGTTAGTATATTAATAATAGGGTAAAAGATAGGGGTAAAAAAAAGAAGGTTATTATTTACTATATAAAGGGGTTTATATATACACGTTAAGTTTTAAAAGAGTATAATATAATATAGTATTAGGTAGGTTACCCTTTAGGTACCTATTAGATAGGTAACTAATAATTACTATAGTAAGGTCTTAGTAGTTCTAGTCTATACTAGCTAGCTAACGTCTCTATTTATTCTAAGCTTAAGTATATCTTTATTAACTATAAGCTTACGCCTTAAAAACTTTATTAGTACTAGTTTAGGCCTAATATTAGTATTAAGCGTTTAAGAATCTCTACTTTATCTATACCTTATTAGCCTACCCTTATTTTTATACCTATTTATACTCCTATTAAGGGATCTGGATCTTATTCCTATTAGCTATTACTTAGTAGGCCAATAGATACTAACCCTATATCTAGGGATAAGGCATAGTGGCTTTTAATTTAGGTATTTAGAATTAATTCTTATATATAGTAGCAATTGGGAAGGCCTTATAAGGTATTTAAGAAGGTATAGAAATAGTATTCCTAATATAAACTAATAAATAGGAATATAATTCTAGTAAAATACCCTATTAATTCTATGCTATATATATAAAAAGGCTAAGAACCTATCCTGCTTTAGGCCGTAGCCCTAATTAATCTTTATAGTTTCTAGAGCCTATTTATTCTATATCTAATTTAACCTATTTCTTACTCTTTAGAGCCTCTTACGGCCTACTACGAGTTTTCTTTATAGGTTATAATAATACTATAGTATTAAAACGCTTTTTATAGTTTATAGGTTACAGACCCTAGTCCTAATATTCTTTTAGAATATCTTTATAATAATTAAAGTAATCCTCTAGTTCCTATATAGAGTTCTTAGCGGGCTAGCCTAGCTATTTAACTTTATATTAAAGCTTGTTTTTAATAGACTTATAGTATAGTATAGCTTTAACCTTATACCACTTACCTACTACTTTAGGGTGTTTAATTAGGCCTAGATAGAAGTTTTTTTCTAGTAATAGTCTATACTATGGCTCTAGTAAGTTTATATAAAATACTAAATATATATAGGCTATAAATAGGGGTAGCTAAAGATAGTAGGCTAACTTACTAATTTGTTTCTTAACTTAAAAGGGACCTAGGTATTTTATATTAAACTTTTTTAATAGTTAATAGGTCTTAATGTTTATTAAATATAATAGAACCTTATCGCCTACTCCAAAATACTTATTTTAGTGTTTGTGGTTATATTAGAGTCTCTACTACTTTTAGGTATCTTATAGGCTCTACTTTATATATTTCTACTACTTTATTTATTTTTAGAGGTATCCTTATACTCTTTAGTAGATATTTTTAAACTTCCTAATAAGATCCTATAATTAATTATATGGCCTTAGCTAGTAATTACTGGGTATACTATTAAACCTAAATAGTTGGACGCCATAGGCAATCTAAATTAGTGTATACTTATATAATATATATTACTTTAAATTATAAGCGTACTTTATATACGAAAGTAGCTCGCACTAGTTGTCTTGCTAATAGTTTAAATATATTTATAGGTAAGACTCTAGTTTCTAGTTCTAGCGTTCTATTTACCCATCTATTTATAAATAAAAGGCTATACTATAATAGTGGTCTATCTTTAAATAAAAGTATAGATCTAACTAGTACTGGCTTATAAAAATACTAGCCTAATTAGTAATAATAGAGTGCGGCTAATCTACTTTAAGAAAGTATTTCTACTTAATTAGGCTAGTAAGCGCTTATATATTAATTGTTTTATTAACAGAAAGGTATTAGACGTACTTTAAAAACCTATTAATAAGTACTAGGACCAAATTGTATATTTATTCTTACCTATCTTTTAAGGTGGGAGATCTGTAATAAAGTCTATAGCGTAATATTACTATGGCTTACTAGTGGGGAGAACTGATTTAAATAAAACCTATAGCTTATACCTTTGGATTTTTTATACTTAATACTTCTTATAGTAGCTAATATACTCCTTTACTTCCTACTTAAGCTTTAGCTAGTAGTATTTATATTAAAGTAATTCCACTATTTTAACTTAACTATAATGGCCGCCTAGAGAATTATTATAATTCTTTATAAGAATTTTCTATTATAGATTTACTTCTTATAGCACCTAAATCTTACTATTTCTATATAGTATACCTATTAGGTCTAGTTCCTAATTTTAGCGCTTTACAGTTTCCTTTCTATTATATTTCTAGTCTACTTCTATATTAAAGATAGTATAGGAGGTGTCCCTCTGTTATACCTTATAAATAAGATCTATTAACCTTTTAGATAGTTTCTAGGTAAAAGCTATTTTATCTTATACTACTCTAAGTATATAACTAAATAGTATTATAGATCTTATAACTCTCTAATATATATATATTAGGAAGGCCGCTATAAGGTTAAAGTCCTTTAGTTATTATAGAGCTCTAAGTTCTAATTACTCTTTAGCTTCGCTATTAGTTTAAGGGGATAGCTTAATAATTAGTAGTATATTACTAGGTTCTAAACTTATATTAAAAACGTTCTATTTAGGTATATTTAGACCCTTATTGGCCATAGACTAGGTATTAGCTAAAATATTAGTAGAAGCTAATAGGGTTTATACCGCGTAAGACTTAATATATAGAGCTATAGGTACTTAAGAATCTTATACCTAGAGCTTATTCTATAATATAAGGAGTAAAATATTTATTATCTATTTTCCTTCTTCCGTTTTAAAGCCTTTGGCATAGTCTGGCCATTATAACAGTCCGTTAATAGGGTTATTTTCCCCTAGTTTATATTTGATCTTAAAGTTAAATTATATAAGCTTCTCTGCCTATTTAGCTTATTAATATATAAGCTCCTTTATAGTTATAAAGTAGTGTAGATTATAATAATCTAAGAGTATATAAGTAGTATAGCTCGCGTAATTAAGGTAGTACCGCTACTATTTAAAGTAGTTAACTATAGCCAGTAGTTTTTTATTGTAGGTATAATACCTAACTTTAGGTCTTTAGAATTTTCTATTATAGAATACTACTAGTCTCTAGTAGAGCTAGGTAGCGTCTAAATACCTATTAGGTTGCAGTAGGATACTAATAAAGGTAAAATTTAATATATTAGTAACTATTATTAGTAGCTAATCTAGGTCGAAATGCTATAATAGTAAAGCTTTTATAAACTTTATATGTGGTTTTAAAAAGGCTTTCTATACCTTTTTAGTTTATATCTATAGTTTATACTATTTAGTTAATCTCTTTTTAGTTTTCTTTCTTTCTATCTTTAAGCTTTTTACTTTCTAGGCTAGGTTTTAAAAAGCTTTAGTAACGTAGTTAGATAGGTATTAAGTAACGTTTAAGTAGTTATAAATAAAGCGCCTATAGAAATTAGTAAAGCTTAGGAACACTTAGATATCCTAGTAGCTCTTTAGCTCTAGCTACTTTTAGATTATCTATACTTATACTAGGTCTATAACTATATCTATAGGCGTTATAATATAACCTAGGAACTCGACCTGCCTAGTATTAAAGATATACTTTAATACCTTAGCGTAGAGGCCCTAATTATTTAAACGTTCTAATACTTTATAGATGTATTACTTATACTAATCCCTATCTTTTAAGTAGATTAGAATGTTATCTAAATAGATAATATATATATGGTTAACTAGTCCCCCTAAGGCTCTATAAATATATAATTAAAATGTTATAGCCGTATTGGCTAGCCTAAAAGGCATTACTAGATACTTAAAGTAGCCGTATTAGGTTTTAAAAGCAGTCTTCCACTTATTTCCTTTTTTGATATAGAGCCTATAATAAGCGTCTTATAAATCTAGCTTTATAAAGATCTTCGCCCTAAATAGTTAATCCAGCATTTTACTAACTGGTAGTAGTAGGTAGCGGTTCTTAATTATAATCTTATTAAGACCGCAATAGTCTATATATAGCTTTATAGTTCTATCTAGTTTTAGGATAAAGAGAATTAGCGCGCCTATTAATAACTTACTAGGCTAAATCTATCCCTTTTCTAATAAGCTATTAGAGTACTCCTATAGGATCTTAAGCTCTTTATAAAAGAGGTTATAGATAGGAAGGTTTAGTAGTTACTTACCTTCTTCTAAATTAATTATATAATTATATTCCAAGTTCCGCTAAATAACTTTTACTTATCTGCCTAAAAATACCCTTAGTAGGTCCCTTAGGCCTACTAGGATATTTAATAAATTAGGGTCGCGTTTATCCTTTATATTATTATTAGGTAGGTCCTAAAGGTCCCTTAAAACGCTTATAGGCAGCGTTATACACTATAGTAGCTATTTATATATAGTTGCTACTATATATTAAACAGTTTTATGCGGTAATTAGTAAAGGGTAGAGAACTCTTTAATATAGCATTTAAGGTATTATAGTATACTCTCTATATATTACTTAAGCTAGAGTAGCCTATGGCGGTAGAAGTATCTTATAGGATTTTTAAAATCGCCGCCTCTTTATAATATCTTTATAACCTATCTAGTAGTTCCCTATAGGGTATTTATTATAGAAAGGTTATTATCTATACTAGGCTCTATACCTATTTTGCTATAAAATAGGGGTTAAATTTAATACTCTATTAGGTATAGAGTGTATACTATTTCGCCTAGAGCTATATCCTTTAGGATATCCTTTAAGCTTATTAGTAATATACGCCCTTTTAATTCTTTATTATTCTACTATTTAAAGGCTCTTATTTTAAAGTATATCTTAAGATCTGCTTTTACAAGCTAAGGATATTTAAGGATAAGGTTATAACTTACAAAATCGGCCGCCTAAAAGGGTTGCGGGCTGACTACCTTAGTGTGGTTATATATATTAGCCACTAATACTATAAGTTTATAGGCACTATATAGTTTGATCTAATGCTTATCTAGGAACCCTATAATAGGTTTTTATTATTTTAGCAATAGGATAAGCTTATACTCTTTTACCAAATTATATTATATAAGATTGATTTTAGCGCCGCTATTATATAGTGCTTAGAACTAACATATATTGCTTATAGGGAGTACTATTTCTAGCTTAATAGTAATATAGAGAGTCTTTCCTTCTATATCTTGCCCTAGTTATAGCTAGAAGAGATCTACAACTAGGGCTTTTCTTTTTTTAGATTATTAGTACGGTTATTACCCTACTTATTTTTCTAATTAGGTTTACCTCTAGAGAAGTTTTCTTTTAACTTTTTAGAGTGTTTCTGTAAAGATGCCAGATAGGTATTAGGTTGGCCCTAAAAGTCTTTCCTATTACTTAAGGTCCCTAACGTTAACTATTTTAGATTTCTCTTTAAGAACGGCTTTTTTAAAGCTTAGGTTTACTCTATATTGCTATTAAAGTGCCTACGCTTCTAGTTACCCCTTAGTTTTTTACTAGAAGAGGTCTGATTCCTTATTATATTCTTAGTATTTAGAACCGCTTATTTAAAATCTATATATATAGTAATCTGTAATAGGGCTCCTACGCGCTTTATTTTATTATAAATTACTAACTTAATTCTAGCCTAGATAAATCTAATCTTTTTTATTATAGATGCTACCATCCTCGTTTTTAAAGGGTTTTAGATTTATTAGTTAAGTATAGGTTTCTATAAAGTTTATAAACTGGCGGAAATTATAGTAGTTAAGCTATATTCTATTTTAAAATAGTTCTGTATTATTATATTATATAATATACAGATCTTAGGCCGTTAAAAACGGACTCTATACCTATATATAGTAACGGCTACGAACCTAAGTCTTTAAAGTTTAGACTTAGAGCTAATGTAGAGATATTATATAGCGTACGGGTAGGACCTGGTGGTGGTTATGTGTTATAGGCGGTGGTGAAAATTTTTTAGATAGTAAGATCTTAAAAACCACTACTATTAGCCCTCTACAATATAGCTACTATGCTATTCTCCTACTTAAGGCACCTATACAATCCAATATAGATATATAGTATTTAATAATATCCCCCAACCCCTAATTAAAAGCATTAACGACCTTATATTAATAAATAAATAAACGTAAATAAACGAGTAAATATACGGCCCCTTTTAACCTCTAGAGCGATCGCCCGCGAAGCATATAATCACTCGCCATTTTATTACTACCGTAATACTGCCACAGCCTAAATTGCGACCTATAGTTTTCCTTATCTCCTTTTAACGGAGTAGTAACCCTTAAAAAGGGCCTAGCTAGGGCCTAGGTATAAAAAATACCTAAACACAATATAATATATCCCGCTATTAGTATTATAGTAGCTAGAATGGATAAATTCCCCTTACGCCTTTAACAGCTCTAGGGGGGGTAAGGCGTATATAGCAATAGTCTATAAGAGATAGTATATAGGGGATAGTTAAGATATAGAACATAAAGTATATAGCAATTAATTAGTAAGGCCTAGCTAGGATATAGTAACCCTAGCTTTAGATAAGCTAAAAAAGGAAGTAGTGGTTTTTAAGAAGTTCAAATATTTAAGGAGAATAGGACGTAGCTATAGGCCCGTAGGGCCGCTACTATAGACAGATATAGTAAATTGGGGTTTTTTATCCTACTAAGGTAGCTTATAGGGTTTTTCCTCCCCTAACTATAGGGTTTTCTTTATATAAATTACAAGTTTTCCCCCCTGTGACGGAGTAGTCTGCGTAGGCTAGATAGGATCCGTATTAAACGTTAATTAAAGAGTTATTATTATATATAGATCTTAAGTCCATTTCTTTAGAAAGGTTTATAGCTGCAGCTATATAGTAATCTACTCTTTATTAAGCTAATTAAGTGCGATCTAGTTTAGAGATTGGTCTTTAATCTTACTAATAATCTATTAAGTACGCTCTTTAGTATCGTCTTATATTATTAGTATTTTAAAGAAGTTATCTACTTTACAAACCTAGTTGTCTAACTATTAGGTATTAGGTCTATAGCAAAGTTCTAAACTACTAAATACCTTAGCCAGTTAGTTTATATCCTTTTTTTATTTACTATATAGATATCTTTCTAAGTCTTCTATACCTCCTTAAATAGGTACTAGGTAGCCCCTAAAAGGCCCTTAGCCTTAGCTAAGTTATAAAAGATTTTATTTAGCCTAGATTAAGCTCTACTAAATTTAAACCTACCCCTAGAGGTTTTTAATATGTTTATTAGTGGCTTCTTCCTATATAGCTTCTAAGAGCCTTACGGCAGCTTCCTAATATCCTCCTTAAAGAAAATTAGTATAGGGCTCTTAACTTTCTAACCTTATGCCTAGGGAAGCTCTGGCTATAGAGGTAGTATTAGTACTAGTAGCTAATATAGGTTTCCCTATAAGGCTTAAGTCTTAAGTTAGTAGTTAGATTAGATTACCTAAAGAGGTAAGCCTACTTAGCTTATAAGCAGTCTATATACCACTACTATATTAATTATAGGCCGGTGATCTTCTAGGAGGGTTCTAGTTAGTTCCCTAATTAGGCGTATTAGTATATTCCTCTAGCATTTCTAATTTAGGGGAAGATTTTAGGGTTACCTCTAGCGCTTAATTTTCTAATTAGCCTAAATAGGGCTAAAGGGGTTCCGGCTGCTTTCTAGTAGTATTGTAACTATTATAAAGGGTATCTATATTTTCCTTAGCGTTGCTGGTAACTATAGGTATATAAAAGTCTTTAAGCTCTTAGTATATTTAGGTATTAGGGCTTATTTAGCCATCTTGCCTAAAGGTTTATATTATTGTAATCTCTTGATATTAGAGGGACCTTTCTGCCTTAGCGTGACGGCTTTCTATAAGGTATTTATAGAGTTTCTATTTAGGTCTTTATAAGATTTTAAAAGAGGATAGTAGATATAAATAAAAGATATAAATAAATAATCTAGTCCTTAAAGCTAGCTACCCTTCTAAATAGAGTAGAAAGGACTTAAACATAAGGGGACTTTATAGATAGGGGGCTATAAGGACACGATTATATAATAGATTAGATTAGTAAAAGAGATAAATTCTTAAAAAGGTAAGGCCTCTAGAATTGTAAAGACTATATACTATAGGTATATGCCTCTAGTATATAACTAGCGACTATCTAAGGGGCGTTTAGAGGTTGTCCTAAAGGCAACCTAAGATAATCGTAATAATATCCCTTATATTTATAGTATAGTATAAATAGGGGCTTAAAGTAAAAGTTTAGGACGTAATAATTTTTATAAAAAATGTAATAACTATATAGGAATTAATTACCTAGTTAATTAATATTAATAATAGGATCTATTAAAGGGAATAAGCTAAAAAATGTTAAGATAGAGTTTTATAGTTATATAAGGCATAGAGTATATATTAATAGAGTTAAAATTATAAACTATAAAATAGTAGGCTAAAGCTAATAGACTTAAGCGGTATTAAAGAATCTAAAAAATAAAAATAAAAACTATAAAAACTTAAAGGTTAAGGATTAAGTAATTATAGAACTAAAGAGTAGAGGCTAAATTAAGGATCTTAATAATAGAAGATATTTAGGTAGACTCTATAATAAGAAAAATAGTTTAAAAAAGAATTTTATATAAATTATAAAAAAATAGGGTTATTTTACTAAAGACTATAAAGGCAGCTAAAGTAACTATATAGTAAAGAGTATAAGATTATTAGAGTATAATAATATAAAAATATAAGTATATTATATTGGACTAAGGAGTATTTAATTAAGCACTTTATATTTTATAATAATAATATATATTAAATTTATAAGAACACTAAGTATAATATAAGCTATTAGCTATAAGAGCTAGAGTTATAAGGATTTAAGAGAATTAGAGAGTTAGATAAAGAATAAAATTAACTCTATAAGCTAAATTAATAGAAACAATAGCTAACTAGGGGCTTATAAACCTTAATAATATAATGAAAGTAGAGACTAAAACTACTATAAAACGCGATTTAGTAATGGGTATTATAAAGAAAAAGAATATAACGACCTGAAATACTAAGGGATATTTAAAACTATACTAAAGGAAGAAGTAAATAATAAGTAGATCCTTTCGCTAACATAGGTCTTTAAGTATAAGTTTAATAGTAATAGCTACCTATAAAAGCTAAAGGCTTAACTATATATCTATAAAGACCTATAAATTACTAAATAGGAGACCTATGCAGTAACCCTAGCTGCTTAAATATTCCGTTCCCTTATGGCTATAGCAGCCGCGTTTAATTTAGAGATTTAATAATATAATGTTATAAACGTATTTATAAATATAAGACTAGATAAGCTAGTCTACTATTACTACCTAAAAGGCTTTAATTAAAACGGATATATCCTAAAGCTACTTATAGCGCTATATAAATTAAAAGTCTTACCATTACTTTAGTATAAAGAGCTTATAAATATACTACCCAAATTTAGATTAAAACCTGCCCTAGATATAAACTGCCTTTATACTAATAGATAACTTATTATCTTCTTTTATATAGATAATATTGCCATTTTAGTTACTAAAAAGGACCTTTTAAGACTGGAAAAATTTAAAGCTAAACTACTATACTAATACGAGATCCGTGCACTAGGAGACCTATAGTAGTTTTTAAATTTTTAAATTAAATAAGATTGACTAAGTTAAAAGATCTAGCTCTGCTAAGATTCCTATATTAAAAAGATAGCTAATTAATTTAATATTTAACTAGGAAGATTTCCTAAGTTATTACTTCCTATTAAAGAACTAATTTTTCTAACTAGTAGACAAACCCTTAAAGAATACTAGCCTATTAGTAATAAGTTGGTTCCCTTATATACCTTGCTATATTTAAAAGACCTAATATTATAAAGATATATTTAAAGCTAGCTGAATTCCTTATAAATCCAAACTAAAAGTACTTTAATATAGTAAACTAAGCTATTACCTACTGCCTTAAAACAAAATCGACAGCTATTAAATACTTTAGCAAAGTATCTAGAGTATATGTCTACTTTAGAACCCCTAAAGGAGAAGATATTACCTTTTATAGAGTATCTAACGCAGTATTTACAGACTATAAAGACACTAAATAAAGCTCTTAAGGATATCTATTTATCCTATTTAGAGGACTAATTAATTAGAAGGCAACCCTATAATAATTAATAACTTGTTTAACTACTATAGTAAAGCTTTTCTCTCTATTTATAGCTGCTATTAAGACTATCTAGTGGCAGCGTTTCTTTAAGGCAATTAGATTTAATTTAGAACCCAAATTTACCCTACTTTACAATAATACATAAACTATATAACTTTTAAGACAGAATATACTAAAGCTTAACACTAAGCTATAATATATTAACGTTTATTAGCACTGGCTTAGATAGGAGGTCTAAGATAAAAAAAATTAATGCATAATAGGTCTCTATAGATAAGATACCTACTAACGGCCTTATTAAGATTCTACCCCGTTAAAGGTATAAGGCATAAATAAAGCAATCAAATTTGGTGGATATTTAATATTAAATTGCTGCTATATTATTTAATATTAAATTGCTGCTATATTATTTAATATTAAATTGCTGCTATATTATTTAATATTAAATTGCTGCTATATTATTTAATATTAAATTGCTGCTATATTATTTAATATTAAATTGCTGCTATATTATTTAATATTAAATTGCTGCTATATTATTTAATATTAAATTGCTGCTATATTATTTAATATTAAATTGCTGCTA
>Ga0307507_10003855_pt1 | contig 27952 bp, 24 predicted proteins | sample 7_EM_MG_FD_207223 | JGI IMG/M metagenome (GOLD analysis project Ga0307507, IMG submission 207223) | Populus trichocarpa ectomycorrhiza microbial communities from riparian zone in the Pacific Northwest, United States - 7_EM | ecosystem: Host-associated > Plants > Roots > Unclassified | place...
CCGTTCGTGCGTCATCCCGCTCCCCCCCCCCCCCCCCCGCGATGGTCGAAGAACTGCCGCCCGCAGTGCTCGAGCTGCAGAAGGTTGTTCGGCGCTCATGTGTCGACGGCGCCTACGGTTCATTCGTCCGTTTAACGGCTCTGCGTGATTATCTGACAGCAGAATGCATTAGAGGCTTATTGCTTGCTTTCTATCAAAACCACACCGATAGCAGCCTCATTCGAGAGGCCTATATCTTGGTCTTCACGATTCTCGTACTCCTCAATAAAGGCGCATATATCAGGCATTTTCTTTGTCGCCCTTCCCTTGCCGACATCCGCTTGCCTTTCCACAATCCAGATGACTGGCCGTCTGACTGCAGGCACTTTTTCAAGGCTTTCTACGAAGCGCAATGGCAGTTTTGCGTTCCCGACCTGGAAGCAAGCAAGTTATTCGATACCCATTTTGACGACGAAGCTGTGCTGCCTATCATATCGAAAAAGCAACTCCGAAAAGGAACCAATTCTAGCACTTTCAAAATCGAAGTACAGCCTGAATATGACCGTCTGGCTGGTGGTGTAAGTAAGACCCTTATTCTCGAAAGAGGTGACTGGAGGAAATACGCTGACAACCGGATTGGTGCAGGACGTGTGCACAAGGTCTCAGGCCAGAACCTACGTTCTGAAGACCTGCAGCGTCAACGATGCAGAGTCTTACGCGAACGAAGTGGAAGCCTACCGACTTCTAATGCAACGACCCCATGTCGACCCGAATATGGTTAGATTCTATGGTTCGTTCAGACATTGTGGATCATTCAACATCCTGCTGGAGTGGGCAGACCAAGGTACACTGGAGGAGTTTTTTAAAACAAGAAGACCACCCGCAAGCGGAGATGAAATAATAACGTTTTGGGTCAACTTTGTGCAGCTCATCCAGCCGTTGGGCAGGATACATGAGCTTCCGGACCTCGCAGACCAATCCAGAACCTTTCAAGGGTGAGTACTTTGGTGACTCCTACACGACTACTGATTCTTACGCTTGGCCATAGAATTCATCAAGACATCAAACCCTCTAATATTCTCCTCTCATATTCCGGCGGACAATCACTCTACGATGTCGTTTTCAAACTCGCGGACTTTGGGTTTATGCGATTCAAAGAAAAGCCTGAGAGAGGTCAAGATGTGGATGGCAAGGACGGGGGTGCAACACAGATGTATAGTAAGTATTGTCCCATTCAATGACAAGCTCTCACTTACACTCACAAGGTGCCCCAGAATGCCTTCGTGACGACCGATTCCTACAGAACAGCGTCCTCAAGATCAACACATGCACTGACATATGGTCATTTGGATGTGTTCTCAGTGAAGCAATAGTGTGGTCCGCCCTAGGACAGGACGGCTTGGATGAATACTCGAAGCTTCGTTGCGAAGAAACGAGGAAGATCAAAGAACTCGTGGACCATGGTTATACTGGTTGTTTCCACGATGGCAATACCGTTCTCGGTGCTGTTCAAAAGATGCATATGCAGGCACGCAGAGGATGTCGTCGCGATGACCACATCATCAGCGAGATGATCGGCCTCGCTGAACTCAGTTTGGACGAGGTATCTGCTCGTCCAAAGGCACACACAGTCTACAAACAGGCGCAAAATGCTATCCAGGTCGCGCGCAAACTATACTACCAGACAGAATTCCCACCATCTCCGGACCTTGCCCCTCCGATCAATGCAGTTCCCGAACCCTTCCAGACCAACAGCACTCGTATGTACCCAGCAGATTCTCATTCCGAGCCGGTCGGGTCACCCGAACCCATGTCGATTCACGCATCATCTTCCAGCAACGGTCGGATACACGTTGAAGACCATGCAGGTTTAGGTTGCTCTTCTAAGCCACCTGTTTTTTCAGGGCAAAATGTTGGAAGACGTCGTGAGTCAGTGTCCTTCAAGGACGAACACTCGCAGCCGGCTTCTCCGAACAGCAATAGAGACTCCAATATCCAGGCATCGAAGAACCCGATCATTTCTAACAGGGACGATATTTCAAGCGCGGTAGCAGCTCAACGTGGTGAACGTCAGGGCGTCATTGCTACCAATAAGGGTAGTTCCGTTCCGAACGCTCCGACCTCTCGCTCAAACGGTGCATCAGAGGATCCACCCCCACACGTCAAGGTTTCGCAGGTGCTTGAGTGGATTCGAGCAAAGAAGGGAGCGAAGCGGAGTCGCCAGAGGATATCCGTAACCAAATGCCCTTCGCTTCCCGGATACGCGTATATTCGCCGACTGCAAGGCCGAGATCAGGTGAGTACAGTTCCCCCTTACTGTTTCTAGAGATACCGACTTTAGGCAGATTTTCCTCATCGATGACTCCAAGTCTATGAAGAAATATTGGGGCGAAGTGATCGAAACTTTCCAAGGCCTTGCATACATGGTCAAGCACTTCGGCCCTGACGGGATCGAGCTATTACTCACCAACTCCTCCGAAGGAGGCCGCCGCAGACACAGAAGTGCACTGATCAACATCTTGAGGAATATTGATCCTGATGGTCGATGCAATATGAAGAATAAGATCTCCAGAATTCTTAAGCAGTGGTTTTACGAATACGACCAGCCCCAAAATAAATGGCACAGACTCTCATGCACACAAGGGTCAGGCAAAAAGAAGGAGGGCGTGAACATATACGTCTTCACCGATGGCGTGTGGCAGAGCGGACCGGAACCGCTTTGTGAGGTTGAAGAAGCTATCAAGGACATCGTCAACAAATTGGCCGCAAGGGGTCTCGACGCAGACCATGTTGGAATCCAATTCATTCGTTTCGGCAACGATCCCAAGGGGCGTGAACGACTGGATCGACTGGACTCGAGACTGCAAGAGTTCGGGATCGAAAAGTGAGTTTCTAGTCGACGCTTGCACTAAATCCGCTCTAATTTGCAACCAGGGACATCGTGGACACAGAACCCAGCAATGGCAACGTATGGAAGATGTTGCTGGGAGCAATCGATCCATACTGGGACAGACTCTCTGAGGACGCTTCTTCCGACAACGCTCCGCTGGAATTAAAGAAGAACGGCTGGACTAGCGCGCCAACGGTCTCGACTGTTACCCCTCAGGAAAAGCCAATTTACAAATGCAATGGGCAAGGTTTCGAGGAACTTGAGAAAGGATTAAGTGAAGCTAGCAAAAGGCGCATGGAATGGGCTCCGCAACTACTACATGAAAATGCAACCACCAAGCTCACAGCTTCGTGGGACGCTCCAGACGCAATGAAACGTTATCGAGAAGGGGCTCTTTTCGAGGCTATACTGACACTTAGCGGCGACTCCAGCAATGCGCAAGCTGCAACTTGCACGGAGTACATGAAAGAGCAATTCTCTAAAGCTGGCTCGCTGCTTTTGAACACAATCCAAAGGGCATGGTCTTCTATTTCTTCGAAGCCTGAAGCCGATGTTGTCACCGCCACCAATTCTGAGGGCTCTCTTGGAGTAGAGTTCTCAGAAGGCGGTTCCGATATAGTTGTTAGAGCAGGAGGAAGAGATGCTGATGATATATACTCTGAAACGGCTATTTTTCAATTATGCAAGGCTTTCGCATGGCTCTGCGCTGCTCTTAGAGTCTCAAGCCAGGATGAACTGAGCTTATCGACTTTTAGATTCAGCATCTCCGCATCCTGCATCGGCTCGGCCTTCGACTTATCTGTTCGCATTGATCTTCTACCACTCATCACCTTATCTAAAAATGCTGGAATGTGCTGGCATTCACTCTTTAAGTGTGCCATTGTTGTTTACGGTGCTCCAATCCGTGAGCGCCAGTCATTACGAGAAGCTTGTAGAGGTACGCTCCCAGTCCTATTTCCGTAGGAATTTAGGTTATGCAGTGTTTGACTGAAATATTGGTACTACTCAAGTTTGGGTACCGTACACTCTTTGTGACACTGATTGCGTTTCTTCTCCCAGTCAATATACTCCTCCCCCACTGTGACATTCAATCAGAACCCATTACCCTTTCCCATTTTTTCCTTTTGGGAGTTTACTACTGTTATAAGGGCCTCAAGCGGTGGCTAATACCGTGACAGATTCTTTAGTAGGTAAAGGCTTGGAAGTCTCTTTCCATGTAATGACAGCGCTTGCAGTGGTGGACTATCCCTTTGAGTACAACGAAGGTATCGTTTTGAAAGGCTATTCAACAGCTCTTGTGGCAACCGCAAAGTCGTATATTAACTCTCAACTTGTCGTTCAATGGCATTTTGAAGCATCAGAACGGAACCTTCGACTGTCAGAGCTCACTACAAAAGACTATCACATATGGGACGGCGAAGAGTCTCCAACCATTGAACTAGTATCAACAGCAAGTCGGACCTTCGTGGGTTGGAACAGAGCCTCCATGATATCTTTAGCCCTGGAAAGCCCTTCGAAAAGGGTAGGCAAAACATCGTTGCCTAAAGTTGGCTCGTCTTTCCGATTGAAAAGTATAGGGGTTGGTGCTGCTGTTGGCAAGGCTCCATTTGTGGCAATGGGTCAAGCTACTTTCGAGCTTCAGCAAAGTACTCAAAGACATACGAGGGATCAACACTTTCCTCATCTCATCGAAGAGGCTCGCAAACAACCGACATTACTTTACTCAAGTGAAGAAGATCGAGGATGGCTCGTCCCGCAACTTTCAGTTTTGCACTGCATGGCTTTCATTTATATTCGGGAAAGTAAGATGCAGCCCGAGCCACCAAAAGCCTCCTGTGACCCAGCAGATACTCGTAAGACTTTGCTCAACAATTCTGGGATCAAGTTCTATCCACAAGATATCAAGGGAGAACAAGCGGAAGCCAATTCCCAGACACTTAAAGATATATTCCTAGAACTATACCGAGGACTTGAGTTCACAGAAGAGCACGCAAGGCGTCGACACCGTCTTAGTCGTGTTATGCTGGACCGTAAAATTTATGGTTTCGAGCTCTGGGACATAGCCAATGCGGCGACCACACATGACATGAAGCTTTTCACTATTAAAGACACAAATGGAGGCTGGATTAAGCTTCTTGACGAGGAGGCTTTGAGAAGTGTAGTGTTTTGTAAGGGCCTTGGGGAGGTAATCACTCAGCTCTCGCCTGATCCAGACAAGAACCGCTGCGCCAGTTGTAAAGCAATACCTCATGGACAGTCATACCTCACTGCCTCAGTCTGCTGTTTGCAAGCACTGGCTAGTGCGGTCGGTGCTGACGAAATGGTGTGCGAGAAACTCCATTATGACCTTGGCTGGGACTTCAAAAATGATCCATTCGTTGATTGTACAAGATGCAGTTCGCATTGTCACAGGTTACAGAGCATTACTAGTGTTTCGGCGGCGACAAGGTCACATTCCGCTATTCCCGCCACAGGAATGGTAGTCTTCGGCAACCCACCACCAGCGAAACTGCACAAGGAATCACATAAGCCATATCGTGCAGAGAGGTTACCACGGAAACGACGGCCGATGGGTCTGGATCCATCAGAGGATATAAAGGGCCAAAGTTATCATGTCGAAGCAAGGCGGCGCAAGAGACATTACTTGTTATGGGTATTATATAAATTAAAGCTCCGCTGAAGACCACCCTTGAATTCGGCTAGGAACTACGTTTAACTACGTCTTTGTACAAGTCTCCATCGCCCCCAGCAATACTAGCTCTTGGAAGGCCACGTGAGGTCTACAGATTCTATTTCCACCATGTTGTACATTTGTGCAGTGCTTTTATCAGTATTCGGTATTGATTAGTGATATTAAATATTGAATATTGAACGTTCAATATCAATATCAATACAATATGTTCAATACTGAAAGATATTAAATATTGAAGATTTTTAGAGTTGAGGTCGTAAAAATAAGGCAGATGTATTAGTAAATGACTCTCGGGCCTCCTTGTAATACGTGCGCATTCCAGATTTATTGGGCAAACCCATACGGGTTCTCAGACCTGGCACCTTAAATCAAGAAAACGATTGCCGTCCTAAATCAGCTTAGCGGACGGTGCGGATATTCCTATATCCGCACAATCGATTTCTTGGTCTGAGCTTCTAAGGTAAGGTGCTGGAGGCACGGGTAAGTGCGAAAATCAAATTAAGCGAGCCTCGCCCATGCAACATCGAATTTGGGTGATCTTACCATATAAATCAAATGCCTACCACGCATACCACGCCTAAAACGCTTATGTGTATCATTCCCTCTCGTCAGACGCCAGTATCCGAAAGTCCAATGCCGACGAGGCATGATACCCATTCAAGCCATGCAAAAGTTGGGAAAATCAAAACAATATGCAAAATTTGATCACAGAAAAGATGATACATCGACGGACAGAGGCGCGTCGGGCCCATGCAACGTGTTCAGCGGCACAGGGCAAATTTGGTCTTCTGTATGTTTATCGACAGTCGCGATAGATTCATGTCGGTTCATCGGCGGACGTAAACTTGACGTGATGTTTAACATATTGCGTAGTGCATCTTCAATCAAGCTTAGATCAAATCCTTCGAGCCTCAACAGGCACGGGTACTCATCGGGTATTTCAAAGTGGTCGGCAAATGTTAACGTAGTCGAATCCTTGTCACAGTGACATTTGCTAGTGTTTGCTTCATGATATACGCACAGCGGTTGCTCGCGCAACGGCCACCACTTTTTACTCGACTGAGCGAGAGGGCTCTGGTCAATCGTCACCCGAAGCCATGAGAGTGAGTTGTCGAGCGCATTTCCTGCAGCCCACCTGGACACCCCTAATGCAGATTTAGCTGAGACGAACCGCTTTGAATTCGAATAAGGTATGATATTATTGATAAAGTCAGTGTCTTTTCCGTTTAGCTGCGGGCTAGCATAAAGATAGCATGCTTGGTCTGATGGGTAAGCCAATGCCTAAGTTCAGCTCGATAATCCTTTGGCCAAGATGGATGAAGGATGAGCTGCAACAGAACACCACCCAGCCCTTGGCCAATTAGTAACAGAGGCTGAGAAGGGTATTTTTTCCTGTGCCTCGCCAAAGCTTTGAAGAAAGCTTTGGCTTGCTTCAACAAAACTCGCCGAAGCTGATCGTTGGCTATAGACTTATGTCCCGCGGTAGGGATTGGGGAATCTCGTCGCGCTAAGTGGTATTTGTAGCCCCAAATGGCTTCAACCGACGGGGTTGATATAAGATCACCGAGTAATCTTTCATTTAGGGCTACCCAATCACGATATTCGTGGTGTTGCAGAGGCCCAGTATCCTTCAATCCAAGCACTACGATTACACTACCACGTATTAGTGTGAATCTTGTGTTGCACTTCGAGTCACAGAAACCCTAAAGATGGATATGTCTTACTGTGTCTCCCGAGAAGGTTCTGTGCGAGATCCAGAGTAACCTGCTGAACGAGAGGTAGGCTTTGCGCAGAGCAGTTGCAGCGTGTTTGGTTCATTGGGGCGGCTGTGAAAGGGTTGCTTCAGATTAATTTCGGATGAGGATATGCCTAATGAGGTTCTAACTGCCATTTCTTCCATTATGGGCTGTCGCATCCAGGCTAGTGATATCGCAACTGTCAGCGTGCTCCTTTGCGCTGTAACGTACTCTGAGCCTTTCAGCTTTGTACTTACTTCCTGGTGACTATCCGCCTTTACTAAAAAATGACGCTAAAATAGAGCAGTGCTAAACCGTGCTGGTGGAGATCTCCACTCTGCATGCCTTTAAAGAGCCTTGATGATCTAATAATTTTCTGCTTGGACGAGTATGCCGACAAAGATTAAATGACACCTAAGGCACTCTAATAGTAAGGGAATAATATTAAGCCAGGATCCGGAATAAATGGCCAAGTTACCACGGATTCTATTCAAGGAGGAAGAACAAAGTTCATCGGGATATACGGAACGTAAGTTCAGCTGAATTGAGCCTCAGCCTTGTTCCAATATCGCCCCAAGACAGTACTCACGCGATTTCGTCACTTCAAACTAAGTAATATTATATATATAAGCATTTTAAATTACTTATTAACTTTATAAGTGTATTGCAGTGCGATTAAATGTCCATGTATATTATGTCCAGTATGACCAACAGGCAGCGTCGTAGTCTCAGGCCTTCAAGAGCTCCGCAGCTTCAAATCCACTCCATCCAACCAATCAAATTAACAGGATCCACTCCAGTCAAAAGACGGCTCAGCCACGGGGCTCCAGAATTAACCCAGTCCAAAAAGATCGCTGGCAACGTAGCTGAAAGGTTCAACGTAGCTACTAAGTTTGTGCTCAAGAGCATGAAAAAACTCAACCATCGATATTTGCTAAATTTCTACTCCTTATGGCCCTCGTCTTCAGAACGCTGGCAACAAAATGATTCGCCTAATTTTATTTTAATGACGGATACGTGTTCAATTTGCATTCTGGCGTTTGATTTTGAAGCATCTCAGTTCATGAGGGGAAGCGGCGGAGTTTCGGCGATAAATCCAGCTATGACTCTTCCTCGCATCATACAGCAGTCTGATTTTAACCTTTTCTCACTTCTTTTCTATGCGAGCTGTATTTACATGACACTGGATGAGTCAACTAAGTCCTTGTATGTCAAATGTACGAAACATCTATTATACACTATTATATAGTTCAACATATGCCCAACCTACCCTCAAGCGTTTACCATTACATGATTTTCGCCAAAATCTCCATACAGCATCCCGTGTAAGTTATCATGATACATCAACGTCGTCCCCACCTTTCCTTAACCTCAATGCCACTGCGACGGGGCCTCATGCCGTGGCGCCCACTGCTGGCCCTGCAACTCCTGCCTCTGAAAACCCTGCCCCTGAAAACCCTGCCCAGCCTGCAACTCCGTCGGCGACACCATCGGGAACGGTCGTCCCTGCAATTCCACCTGCGAAGGATACGGCCCCGGAATCGGCGGTGACGGAAACCTTGGCTCCAAACCCGCCTGCTGCTGCTGTTGCTGCTGCTGCTGCACAAAGCCATTCCTCCCACCCAGCGGCGGCGGGGACCCCGACCCAGACGACGGCGTCCAGTCCGCCGGATACTGTCGTACCGGCTGCTGTCGTACCGGCTGCGGAGCGACTTCCGGAAACACATCCTGCCGCCACTCCGTGACGTCCTGGGACGGGACCGAGTAGCGCGAGCGCGCCGTAGCGGCAGCAGTCACCGTGCTCTGGCGCGCGGAGCTGAGCCCGGGTCCGGACCCGCTGAGCGACTCCAGCGCCGCGCGGTCGCGCTTGTGCGCGCGGTGTTTCCAGATGAGCAGGGAGATGAGGAGGCCGAAGAGGAGGGCGGCTCCGCCGGCGCCGGCGCCGATGCCGATTTTGGCGGAGGGGGCGAGGCCGGCTTTGGGGGGAGGTTTGACGGGGTATTTCATTGCGTAGACGACGTTGACAATGGCGGAAATGGGCTTTTGGGAGGTTGCGGAGGGAGCGATGGCACTTGTGAGGCTGTCGGGGATTGGAGGAGGTGTGAGAGGATTTAGGAGTGTGCTGTAGCAGGGGGTTTGACCGCCGAATGCTGTGCTCCAGAGAAGATAGTTTCTGCGAATCGTCAGTTACAGTTTATGGAAGCTGAATTACATTCTGAAAGATGTGGATTGGTCTTACGATGGACAGCAGCCGTCGCCGACTGATTGATAGTCATCTGGACATCTGTCCAAGGTAGCTTGAGCGGGGTCCACGGCAACTGGAAACCCACCAGAGGCACCCACAGCTTGCTGAGATGCTCCAGCGCTGGCTGGTATAGTGATTGTTATAGTGGCTGGCACTGTCCCAGCTGTTATCGGGGCTACTGTACTAGCAGGGACACCGAACGGACAACAATCCGATTTGTCACCCACGCAACCAACAACAGGGGCCCAATATACTGTTGGGCCATCTAAGATGGTATATTCAGGAGTTGCGCAGTAGCCTTGCAGAAGGTTTCCAGAGCCAGACCATTTTGAAACTGGAGAGTGGGTTGATGAGGATGTGGTGGATGCAGGTATAGTGGCGATGGTAACTGAGACGAAACTAGGCTTAGGAACTGGTGTAGTTGTAGTAGGCGTTCCTTGGGATGAGGGACTCGACTTGACTGTTGTCGTTAGGATAGATTCTTGTTTAGAAGACTCCGGTATAACTTTAGAAGTTGCCACTATTGTAGGTGGGGGGGTTGAGCTTGAGTCCGGAGGGGTAGGTAGGTTTGGATATGACGTACTAACTGAGCTAGAGGTTGCCGCACTAGAGGCTTCTACGCTAGAGGCTTCTACGGTGGAAGCTGCTGTACTAGAAGCTGCCGTACTAGAGGCTGCTGAACTAGAGGTTGATGGGGGTTTAGAGCTGGAAATCGGAACCAAGGTCGAGGACGTCACGGGTGGTGGTGATTCAGTAGTGGTCGTTGGAGTTGGAGTCGAAGTTGGAGTCGTGGTTGAGGCTGTCGTACTTTGAGGGGAAGCGGATTGAGTACAATGGTCGCTTGACCAGGAAGCCAGTCCTGCCTCAGCATCTTATAATTCCCATCATCAGTTCCAAGGTCTGTAAAACGGTGTCAAACAGTACTTACCTGAAGCTAAGCAACTTGCATAAACTCCGCCATCAGTAGTGGAAATGCAATTGAGAAACTTGGAGTCATAGCCACTCAGTGTAGCACAGACGCATTGATCTGAAGGGGCAGTGACATCTTGATCTGGCACACTACAAGTACCTGCTGCTAAAGTTCTACACGCGTGGTAGTCATCGCTCATCTGCTGGCTCTGTTATAGATGCTTTAGTTGTTTTGTTAATTTGAAAAGCGAAGTCACAGGCCTTGCATTGTAGGTTATTTGAGAGATTCTTACATCGCAAGATGCTGTCGTATTCTGGCGAGCAAAGAGATGAAAACCAGAAATCCATTCCGCAAACATGATGCCTCCTGGTATTCTCTGCGCAATTCAAAGTTGTTAATATCATGAAGGAGTACGAGCTGGACAATTTGGCGGCTTAGTATTTGGCGGCGGGGACAGTTTACGCACGTATAATATAGTGGAACTGTAAATAGGAATGAATGACGGACGAAAGTGAAAAATGAGGGGTGCACAAGGCTCCGTATTTAATAACTACATCTTGCGAGCTCATGCATCCTAAGGTCAAGCCTCTTTCCCTACTAGTACGATAAGCTGAGACTAAATGAATTGGTGGCACGAGGCTGAACTACACCATGAAATCTCCGCTTAATTCTACCAGAAAGCGGGCGGTATTTTCTGAAGCCACAAGCCCTCTTCCCCAAACTGAAAGTACGCCGTAGGCCACGACTTATGGTGTGATAACTCAGCTACAGCTGTAGAGTTGTATGTGCACATGAAACAATGGGAAGGCATTAGCTAAGGATGGTAAAAGCACCGTAATCCCAGCGTGTATGTTTGTGAGAATCATAATGCAGTCTCCTGGTGAGAATATCTGAAGAAATAAATCACAAAGTGATACATTGTCAACTTAGCTGAGTTGTAGCGCTGTCGAGTAGGAAGGCAAGAACGCCCGGGAACGATCGAAAGATGCCCAAGACTGCCAAGGCCCAACATCGTTTAGGCGTGGAATTGGATTGGATGCCTAGGAAGCTCCGACCAGTTGCCAAGTACGCCTACTACTTGGCACCCTTAGGTATTAAGCAGGGTCTACACCCTCTCATCAATTCCGGTGGTTAGCGCAGCCACGTCTGCACGGCCTTTTTGTAGGGAAGTTTTGGCATTTTTACTGTTTAAGGGAAAGTTAATAAAACACGCTAACCACCGAAATTGACGAGAGAGTGTACGACTCTGAGGTACGAAATGAATACAGAGGGCATTGGCTGGTAGAAATAACCAAAGAAATTTCTTTTTCGTGACGGAGAAGTGCTTAAGAGAGTGGCAGCCATAGGCGGTTATGTGCTGTACACATATACAGCCCAACTTTCCCATTACGTGCGGTGAAACGACTGTAGCGAGACCAGAATAATGGCTAGCAAAAGTTGGCAGCCAAATTAAAAGAACTAGTTGCTGATACTGAATTTCCTGATTAGTCTTTTAGCCAAGAATATCAGGTAGCTCACCACAGACCGACCCACTCTTCCCTTCCATGTAAGACTCTTTGCTTCTGAGCGTTCTAAATCACTCACCTCCATCAATTATATTTTCCGCTTTTGCAAGCATGGCAGCCCAAACCATCTTCGCTAATTCTGGACACTGGCATAACTTATCCTTGAAGTTTGTGAACTCCTTCTGCGCAAACGACCAAAAGTTCTCTGCAAAGTAATCAGAGATAATTTTCCGCATCTCGTTATCAGCTTCGCAGTCTGTGGATGCCTCCGCAAAGACGATCTTCGCAACAAGCAGAATTTCCAGAAGTGGCCATGGTTTTAGAATCTTCAGCTTCTCCGCTACAAGCTCCATAAGATCATCAATGAGTATCTCGCGAGCAACTTCCCATGTCTCTGCACATTTTAGTATTGCGATTTGTTTTCCTGATGGTGTTGTGGCGTCCTCAACTTGAGCCTCTTCAGTTCCTCTCTTCATCAACAGAGGTTTGAAATCGCCTCCAGTTAGAAATTCAACCACGCTGGAGAAGTAAGTGGAGTTCAACTTGTTGTATGCAGGGCGGCGCATGCAATAGCCATTCTTTTCTTCCCAAGCCATGACGTCTCTGAAACATCCCCGGTTTTCGACTTGGATTCGCGGGATCTTGAAAGGTTGTTGAGATTTGCCAATGAAGAAAGTGACGATATCTTTCGGAAGACTAAATAAAAATGTCAGCCATGACAAGTTGCCAAGTATTTGATTCCAAAAATATACTCAGAATTTGGTGTCTCGTCATCTTGGGTCGGTTCAGTTATTGGCGATCCTGATGGGGCAGGGTCATCAGATTCATCATCAGAAGTATCTTCGAAGAGGCCCAAATCTTTGAGGTCGCCTTCCTGAGATTTTGGGGATAGGGGAGCCAAAGTATCTTCGTTAGTTACACTCTTTTTGTCGCTGAGCGGAAATGGAGTGCCAAGTCTCATTCTTTTCACGGGAGTCGGGCTTTTCGTAGAACTCAGTGTCAATAGCTTTCTCTTTCTCGATACGTTGGCGGCAGACTGCTTTGATGAATCTGACTTTTCTGGACTAGATGCGTCATTTGTGTTATCACCTTCCTGGTCGACAAGTCTAGCAAAGAGGGAGTCGCGCCAGTAATCTAAGGAAGGAAATGGATTCTCAGGATCTTGAACAGCCATATAGGCAGAGAGAAGGTTGCTTTTCATGCCTGCTCTAGCATCTTCGCAAAGTGGTTCGAATCCCTCGACATCGCCACGAGCGACCCAAAGACTGAGAAAGGCGTGGCATTAGTAGGGACTCAAATAATAAGAGAGGAGATGGATATATGGAGCTAGGTCACCTACAATTCGAATTTGTGCATTACCAAAACTGGGAACATATATCCATAGGGACGAATCTTTAGGATCTTCTCTGGTACCATGTCATCAGTGCAGACAACGGCAGGCCATAGGGGCTCAGAAGACGATAATGCAACCAAGCAGTAACTACCTGGAGTAAAGGTAGAGCTGGGAGATATGGCCATAGCGATTATATTGGAGACTAGGTGAGCCAGGAGAACGTTACTTGGAGGGAGCTGGGAGCTGCAAGCGGGATAGAAAGAAAGCCGGGCCTGCTTCTGTAGTAAGAACGAATTGTATTGGCACGATAAGAATGCGCCGCTGATGGGAGGTGAAGCCTGAACGAGTAGAATTTGATAAGAATTCAATGTGCGAGTGGTAAATGGTTGAATTGAAATGGGTAACAGCTCGAAATAAGTCAGCTGGATTGTTCGCCGCGATGTGCTTATTATTCCATCTGAGTGACACGTAAGTTAGGATAGCGCCGGATATTCAGGCGCATTAGAAAGACAAACGATACTTGAGACGATGAGCAGGGTGAAAGATAAAGAACGGCGGTTGAAAAGAAGTAATTGACCGAAGAATATAGAAGAATAGAGAATTGAGTGGGGCGCCGCGAAGGGTCGGAGTTGGACGTGAGGAGAAAGGACGAAGCGAAACCGAGTATTGAAAGTGAGCCGTCAGATCGGCGACGAAGAAGGCTGCCAGGTTCTCAAATCAGCAGTCGAATTTCGAGGAAGAAGCTGCAATGGAGGTGCGGAGATTGCGACACTAGAGGTAGGAATAGCAGGAGAGGTTAAGTAGTGCTAAACGTCAGCATGGCACGGTGAGCTACCAGCGTAGGGAGTGAGACATGAGCTTGGTGGGAGGCCAACGTGAAGTGAAATAGCACTGCTTTACCTCGCTATGGCTGGGGATAGACCATAGCTTCGAGGCAGATCAATGGGCCAAGAAGGGAGATGATGGGACATCAAGTTCTTAACCAGATGAGAATTGAACTAGATTGAAGAGAGTCGTATATTTGAATGAATAATGATGAGCTGAATAGTAATGAATTAAATCGATTGGAGTTTCCCTTAGGATATGCTCAAAGCAGCGGTTAGAGCAATCTCGAAGTGAACGTGTAAACTAAGAGTGGTTTTTAGGGATGGAGGCATTTGAGAATACTCCGGGGCTATCTGCACGCCATCGCTACACTTTGGATTTTAGGAATCAACATCTTTACTTAGTGGCAAGAATTTGTAAGTTATCTGCAATTATGGCATAAAAATAATTTGGAGAAGAAAGATGGAGACAGCGGAGGTCGTCAATGAAATCTCCGCGTCACATGACCTTGATTTTGTCGATAGTAACATCTGGCTTCATTTGAGCTTCCCCAGCTCCCAACTCCGTGACAAATCCCTGGTGCTTCCGCCACGCCACGCCGCCTTCCCTTCTCTTCCTCTCTTCCAATCTCTCGACCATCCCGGTCAGGAAGCTCTCCACGCACCCGTTCTCTCTAACCGTTCTATCTAACCGTTCTCGAAATCTACGAAAATGCTCGGCCTCTCTAATATGCAGCCGCGGCAGCTCGCCGCCCAAATCCTCAACTTCGCGCTCGTCCTCAGCACAGCCTTCATGCTCTGGAAAGGACTCTCCGTGGCTACCGACTCGCCGTCCCCGATTGTCGTTGTACTGTCCGGCAGCATGGAGCCTGCATTCCAGCGCGGCGACCTCCTGTTCTTGTGGAACCGCGGGCAGGATACCCAGATCGGCGAAGTCGTGGTGTATAATGTCAAGGGGAAGGATATCCCGATTGTGCATCGGGTTGTGAGGAGGTTTGGGGGAGGGTGAGTGCCATCATTCGTTATCCATTATGGTAATGAGGTGGATGTCGGCGCACAATTGATGGCGTTGTGTTTAGTTTTGGGAGGACAGGTTCTGATTTATTATATGACAGAGATTCGCCGCTCCAGCTCCTCACTAAGGGCGACAACAACGCGGCGGACGATACGGAGCTTTATGCACGCGGCCAGAATTTCCTCAACCGCAAGGAGGATGTCATCGGCAGTGTTGTTGGGTACATCCCATTCGTGGGTTACGTGACAATACTGCTGAGTGAGTATCCTTGGCTGAAACAGATCATGCTCGGGTTGATGGGACTAATGGTCGTGCTGCAGCGGGAATGAGCAACGAGAACGACGCAGTATTTAGAGTAGTATACCTGGTAGCATACCCGGCAGTATCGAGAGTGTTGCGGCTGTTTAGTTAGAGCGGTGTAAATGGCATTCAATGGGGCGTTCCGGGATGCTTTGAGACTTACTAGTGTTCGCATAGGTGCTAGTTTTCAGTAGGTTGAACCCGGGGGCGGAGTATGATATCCAAAATATCTCTTTACGGAGATGGAGAGGACATAGGGGTATTGTTGATAGTCCCTGTGAAACTGAGTATCGTGCCACACATTAAGTCAAGACTATATCTAGCCCGCATTTCTTTGGCTACTAGTGGGATATCCTCTGCATCCCGAGGATAGGGACAAAAATGGACTCGTTGAGGAAGGAAAGGTTCGAGGCCACTGCCTTAATACTTTGGAAATGTGAACGGATATCACGTGGGAAGACATCACCCTAACCACCGGGCCACTTCCGCATTCTGATTAGAAGGATATATAGGGGATATTGATAGATAAAGAGCAAGTCACTCGCAGACAAGAAGGCAGATGCCAAGGCCCATGTGATGTATGAACCCATATCGATAGACACGTAGCGGTGAAGTCTCGAAAGGATGAATGTCCTGGACAGTGGCGTGATTGACGAAGCGATTCTAACGAAGGAAAGATCCTTGCGAATATTGGGTGGTAGTCGTTGATAACATTAAAGAACGGCACGTGCGAAGTGTCAATCTCATGACAAAGGGTGATTAGAGAAGCAAGCATATTAGTATCACACGAAACTAGCATTGAGAACATTTTATCGCAAAGACATTTTCATATCTCAGATAGCTAGTATACAGAGAGGAATCATGATGCCAGGAGAAGCATTACTGAGTGAGCTCATTAGCTCGTGAATAGCGTCTGGAGAAGTTAAAAGACGCGACACGGTCGACAGCGACACCCATGTGCTGCTGTGGACATGGAGACCACATGTTGTCAAGCTTGTGAAACCTCCCGCAAAAGAAAGCAAAGAAACCGATTCCCAATATCCTGAGCCCATGGCACCACACCGTTCGACCCGGGATACGAAGCAAATCCACCGAACAAAAGAAAAGTGGGAGTAATCGCAGAGCACAAGAGAGGAGGCTTGACCAAAACGAAGCGAGAGCAAAGGTGTGAATGACCTCTACTCAGAAGCTTCCTCCTCGTCATCACCACCCTATAAAGGATAAGTTAGTTCATGTCGATGATGATTCGGGGTATTGGTCAAAAACATACAGCAGCATATGCGGCCTTCTCCTCCTCGTAACGCTTCTTGTCCGCAGCAGCCTTTGACTCGTACGGAGCCCGCTGCTTGTCGGACAATGCCTTCCATCGCTCGCCAAGCATCTTGCCAACTTCGCCTAAATTGGAGTTAGCTGTGGATCTTTTAAGCTGATTGACGTCGATGACGTACCGAACTTGATGCCGGGATTTTCCTCGCGGACTTTTTCACGCTGTTCATTCGCAAAGAACATGTATGCGGAGAGACCACGCTTGGGTGCATTGGGATCTGCGAAGTTGCATGAGTTCCGCTGGAATTAGAGAAAATAAAAAGCAGGAGTGAAAATTACCCTTCTTCTTCTTGCCGGTGTCGGCTTTGGCGGCCTTAGCCTTGCGGGTAGTGGTCTTCTCCTTAGGCATGTTGAGCTCGTGTGGAGTTTGGCTAAAGCGAAGCGAATATTAGTATGAGCTGGAGTGTCGATGCAAGAGCGAACGAGCGGTTGCTTGCTTAGACGGTGAAGATTTTAATAAAAGAACAGGAAGGAAGCAGGCGGCGATCAGTGCAAATAAAATGCTCTCAAACAAAAACATTTTGTGACGTTGATTAGAGTGAGATCGGTGCAGTGAATCGTTGCTGTTGGTGAGCGAGATCGCGATTTGCCAAATTGGGCTGTCACGGTCGCAAAACAACAACAATACCCAATGGACGGGAAGTTGACTGGTTCGAAGAGAGAAAGTTAGTACTGACCTGAAAAAGTTGTGCGATTAAGAAAAAGTAGTAGGTTTTGTATGCAACTGTTGTGGTGGTCAGCGCAAGTGGTTATTAAAGCGCATCGACGACGATGTCAAGGCGAAAGAGAGGATGAAGTCAAGAAACATGACGACAATAATAGAGTCTGAGGCACATGTCGCGCGGAATGAGGGGAAAAACGCGTGATTAAATGCGTGGAGCGGAGGGTTGAGTGCAGTGATGTTGACCGGATGGTATCAAAACAGTCAAGCGAAGCTCACCAGTTTGTTTTGCCTTGGGCGCAGAGAGAGGATTTGTATGAGAGAAGTGTGAGGAGAGCAGTTGTGAGGGCGCGGGCAGACTGCTGGTTATGCTGTGCGGGTCTCCCAGCCAGGCCACCGCTGACATAACCCACACTAACAAAGAATGGGCCAAGACACTCGCACGCTCGGTTCAAGCAGGTGCTGCCACAAGCGGACGGACATGAAGGAGGGCTGCCTCGTCGCCTTTGACAGGGCAGACCTGTTGCATTTCGCATCCAGTCGCTGCACCCATTTTGCTGCTGACCCCCTTAGGATTCCGAGAATGATGGCAATACTGTGCGTATTCCGCACTGCTCCAGCTTGCGCATCATCACGGGCATGCCTATGGCGTCTGCTCATTATTTTGGTCGGGAGAATGCCCTGGGCTGCGCAACTTTCAGGGAAAGCGGCTCCATGCCTGGCAGCGCTACTTGATACAGCGACCCGACACACATTCCTAGTTTCATGCGACCCGTTTATTCCGCGCCGTTCATAGTTGGTTACCATTCGCCCACCGATGAAATTGACTTGGAACGCGTTATCTGCTCACCAGGTCGGCTGAACGGCCACCCGCAACCAGCGAACCCTTCACTCTATCCAAACGCCCGGTTTGCGTAACAAGATAACGGCTAATAACTATCTAATATCATTTCGTTCTAACAACTTCGAAAAAATTTACGGGCTCTTGAGAGGGTGTATTTGAAAGGAATTATGGGAGGGCTATTGAGGGGTGCACGGAGGCACCGTAGGGACTCTGATGCCAAGCAAACGATACAAGGAATGTCATGAGTATATTGCAACTAAGCTTTTAATAACTTATGATTTGATGGAACGCAGGCTTTTAAATGCGAGGAATTCTTGCCTTGATGCAAATCTCTATAGTAGTTGTTTAGGGTGCATACATTCAGTAGTCACATGATACGCCATGTTCAAGTTTGGGATGGGTGCAGGGACTTGCATATAAGTTGGGGGCGGGCTTGGGAGCGACCTTGGGGGCGAACTTGCGGACTTGCGGTATCTATCACTTATCTCAGGTAACATTCACGCATGCTGAAGGCAAGCTTGAAAGCTTTACTAGAAGACCTTCTAGGCAAGGTATCTGGTCTGAAATGAACTAGGTTATTTTTAATACTATGGGAGGGCTCTATGGTGTCGAGTATATGATGAATTCCTTTTGCAGATCAAATTATCCCTTAACACGATGATATGGGTCCTCAAGTTATCGATAAGATCTAGCCAATCAGATTAGATAAATTTGACAACCGCACATTGGAATATAAAGCTTTTGATTTCATAGCAAATTAGTACATAAGCTTAATATTTGGAATTAAGCTGCTCTATATAAAGTCTCCAGCAGTCGTCCTTCCTGCAGAACGGTATGATTGAATTCTATATAAATATACGCGTTATTTTGATTCTGATGTTCGTGCACGAACCACTTCCTCTGAGGACCCCATCGTGCTGAGGGATATACGATACAATCTTTTGCGTTGACCCCCCTTTCTCTCACCTCCCACTTTCCATCCCCGAGGTTGCGCGTGCGACCCCTCTGGACGACGTTGTTTCAAGTATGAATTAGGATGATATAAATACTACCAAGCAAAACGGATTCCAGACCCTCCGGCAAGTGTAAGTTTTAGGTATTTGACACGTACGGATACCCCTAGAGGTCGGCAACAGCACTGCCAAATTAACCCCGTACGCCTCGGGCCAGCTGTCCCGCCTGCTCCTAAGGGGCGCAAACCTTTAGCTCGCGAGTATCCCAGCCAGGCGACACGTAGAAGCACCCTTTGACGGCCCCTACTGGGCAGCATTGAAGGCGTCAGTCTGGCATGAGATCGATGCCAATAACATAAAGTGAAAAGACCTGAGAGTAAGTTCCACCATGATCGTTAGGCGTGTTCAAATCATCGGGTTTTCCACAGCTCGCAGATTTTAGACGCTTCTTGTCTAGCAGTGAGGGAATGCTCAGCCGATGGTGCATTTAAAAAGCGAACACCATGGATATCATTGAAGTTCATCTTCATCGTCCATCACAAGCTCTCGTAACATTGCGTCATTCGCCCAGTTGATGCCACTTCCAACAACCATGCCGGCCACAACGCTCTTCATGATTCGCCATCGTCTTCTTGCCATTTGTACGCGGCTATCCAGCTCTTGAAGTTGAGCACGGAGTTTTGGATCCTCAATCTCCTCGGTAGATTGAGACTTCATCTCTTCAGCAAGGGCAAGGAGGGTCTGCGCGAGCTCCTTATTCTTTTCATTCGCAGAGAGGTTGCTTTTTTCAGCCGCAGCCAAGGCGCTTAATGTCGAGGACAGCTTTGCAGCAAGGGAACTATGAACCATGGAGATTACATCTCGTTCATTAATCAGTGGAAGAAGTCTCCTACGCTCGATCAGTAATTGTCCTGTTATAATGCCTCTTTTTACATAACCTTACCTCTCAGCAATGGCAGCATTAGCACCTCCGTGAACAGCTTTGAGAACTGGGTCGGTCACCAAGACGTTATGAGCAATCCTGTTTCGCAACAGGTATTTCGTTCTTTCTTCAAGAGCTTCACGCTCTGCTTTAATCAGCTGCGCCTGTAAAACATCATCTGATATGCCAGAAAGATCTTGCAGCTGCCCTACAAATGGTCAGGCGAGATTAGAATGCCATCTGATCTTGAGACATACCTTGTGCCTGAGCCTCAAATAAACTACTCTCAAGCCGCAGCTCTTGTTCCTGATCATACAGCTCAAGTATCAACCTTTCTTGCTCGGTAAACGCGAACGCGTCGTTCTTGTTTGCTTGTATCAAATCCGCAAACTCTGACCTCTGCGTTGGCACATCCGCTGCAACATTTTCTGTTGAGTGATCCGTCATAAGGTTCCGTTCCGCTCCCTATCTCGAATGGTCACAAGATTTGACGTTTGTTGGTTAATAAGACCGTGTTGCTTCCGCCGACTTAGTCGTGACCATAGGGCATCATTACATAAGCGAGCCCCCAGATCCGGGGCCTAAAGCTCCCCTAATCTCCACATCCGCCATCAATTCTCCACGGATGCGTGGAAGCTCTCTACTTTCTATATAGAAGGGAGTCGCGGATGTCATTACAAGTCGCTGTAGCCCATACGGGTGAGCGGCTTGATGCCGACCCCGTAACCTTCAGCTCCGTGGATGCGCTGCGGATCTGGATATCTAAAGCCACCCAAATACCACCTCAGGATCAGATTCTCTTGACGACTCGGAGCAAGCATGTCAAGCTGCAGGCACTCTTGACAGAGGTAACCCATTTTCATGTAAATTCGTGTGGACCCTACTGACAAACATCATCGCAGAAAGAGATATTCGTCTACGACCGAGACCTATTCACTCTTTCGACCTCGCAATCCCCTGGATCTGTTATACCTCCCACCCCGATACCCGAGCCATTTACTTCCCAAAAACCCCCAGACACACTATCAAATCATACCGATCTAAAAGCATGGCAGATACTCTTCAAAGCCCGCCGAGACTGGGCTTTCGGTATCCTACAACAGGCTCAGTCGGTGTCAGGGATGGCTCAAAAATACTTTGACGACCAAGCGACCATCGACAAAGGCTCTCGAATCGCAGTGGGCAACCATGACACGCACATTCGAAACCTCGAACAGAAGCACGCGGAGGCACAGAGTTGGTTTGAAGAAGTTTCGAAGGAGCAGGAGAGTAGCCTTCGGACATGGGAGCGGGACTTTTCCCAGCTAGGCTCCATACCGGCGAAAGAAGAGTTCTTACAATTCATGGCAAGAAGTGCGAAGCCGCCACAAAAAGCATATAAGAATTCACTAAACAGGGGGTTAACGCTCAAAGAATACTTGGATATGGAGGAGGTCAGGAGATCGGGTGCCGTAAGCCAAAGGGTAACAGAATCATTCAGCAATCGCATGGCAACCATGAAGTCTCAGATTGAAAGAATAGCGTCCGAATACAACGAGCTTCTGGGCGCTGTGGACCAAAGCCAGAGCCGATCAACTATAGAAGACAGCCAAGAGCCTATACGACTTCTCAACGAGATCGAGGCTGTCATCAAGAAGGTTGCCTCCGATTACGACCATGTCCTGAGCCTCCCCGCCAGTTCCAAATCAGTTGCTCAGGTTTCGAAGATAGCTCTGCTACATACACGTAATTACCTGCCGGCCATTTCAGAATACAACAGCGAGATGAACGACCTCCTGCGGCGATCCATAGAGCAGAAGAACTCGTCAGTGAAGAATGCCGTCGAAAGCATGCGAACCATTGCTACTATCGAGTCTATAATATCTAACCTTAACTCAGAGCTCCAATCGCTTGATATTCCACCGGAGGGACTTGAAGCATTCGAATTGCTTAGCCTGGTATCAAGGTTACCCTTCGTATATGGATCACTGCTAGTCGAAGCTGTACGCAGACGTGAATGGCTGGAAAAGATGAAAAAGGATTCTTCCGCTTTGGCAGAAGAGATGGCAGGTTTTCAGGAAGAGGAGGAGCGACGAAGAAAGAGGTGGATAAAGCCAATTGGTGACCTCGTTAACGTGGAGGCGGTCCAGGGAAATATGCTTGGCTTCGAAATGAACGTTCAAGGAGAAAAGCAGAACTGGCCGACCGTAACCCGCGAGGATCTCCAGGCATATCTCAGGGTCTTGCAAGGGTTGGAAGGATTTGAGTCTTCCGTCGAACCTTTAAGTCAGGCAATTAAAGACCTCGACAAACCTACCAGACAGCAAGTTAAAAGGGCAAAGAATTTTAAGATGGGCAGTATCCACGAAGCCGCTTTTGGGAAAGCTACTTTGCTGCTCCGTGGTGATGATGAAACACGAGTCCTGAAGGAGGCTAACTCCAAGCTTGAGGAAGAGCTGAAGGGTTCTAGAAGTCGAGTTCGAAAACTCGAAGACCTGCTACATCGACAGAGTCATATCAGCCGACTGTCAATTGGCAGTGGCTTTCAACCACAAGGCCTGCAGAGTCCTGCTGAACCATCTACGCCGGACCCTAGCATCAATGTGCCATCGCCACGACCCCATGATGATCTTTCTCGCCGGTCGTCAGTATCTTCTCGGCGCTTTTCCGCAAACCAAGGCCCAGAGGAAAAAGCGCTTGCTCGTAGAATCCTAAAATTAGAGAACGAACTCGCAGCTGAGAAGGAAGCCCGTGCGGCATTAGAGAAAGACGCGCAATCGAGGAATGAAACAGACAACGACCTCAAACGTCAGATCGAAGAAGCGAATTCTACAAAGAAGGACCTCATGGAAAATATGGAAGCTCAACAGAAAGAGTTCCTTGGCGAACGGAGATCTCTTGAAGAGAAAATTACTGAATATAAAATTAAGATTGAGGAAGCCGAAGATGAGCTGGATCGTATTCTAGGCAGCCGGGACAATGAGCGAACCGGCACAGATACAAAGATGCAAGACCTCCTTACAGAGCTGGAACATGTGCGTAAGGAAAATGCCGAGGAAATTGAGCGGGCTCAACACCGAGTCAAAGAGCTAGAGAAAACCCTCCGGCAACGTGTGGAAGTTGATGCTCAGCAGCGAACATCTCTCGTTGCTGCCTATAGCCGTTTGGTACCCGAAGATACAGTTCCTGATGATCATTTCCAACTTTATACCAAGTTGGAGGACCTGGCCATGCGGTCAATGACCCATCTCAGAGAGCTGACACAAGCTGTAGCGGCGGCACAGTCCGAAAACAGTTCAATCCGGTCGCAAGTCGAGAAGAGAGAAAGCGACCTTGTCACCAAGTTGGAGTCTCAAGAAGCAGAGACCTTCAGCTTGCGAGAGCAACTAGATGCCGAAAAGGCTAAAGGAAGCTCTATCGCAGCAGAACTTAACGAAGAACGCGAACACCTCCGGGTTCTCCGAACCAAGTTTGCTGAAGGCGAAACAGGCTCCGAAGCTTTGCGGCAGCGAGTCGCCGAAGAAGAAGCTAAAGTAGGCTTTCTGTCAGCCGAGCTCGCCCAATCTAAGTCCCATGCAAATAGCCTAGATGTCGAGCTCACCGCATTGCAGAAGAAATTCTCAAAGCATTCAGAGACAGACGCATCAAGGCTTCAACAGAGGTCTCTACGGGCTAAGGAATTGAGTCAACGACTCTACGCACAGCAAGATCGATTATTGCGGCTATTGGAGACTATGGGATTCTTGGTAGCCTACGAGGATGACACAATGATAGTTCAGCGAGCTTCGAAAGCTAGCGCCAGCACAACTCTACATGACCCATCTATTTCAATGAATCGCAGTACCACTACTCCTTCGCCTACACCCTTGAAGAGACGCCTGGAGGACTTTGCAGATATTAGCTTCCTCCAATGGTCGGAGACTGACAATCTTGACGAAGAAACTCAGAAATACACAGACTTGCTCAGCACCCTCGATCGTTTCAACATCGAAATCTTCAGCGACTCAATCTCAAAGAGAATGCGTGACATGGAACACACTGCACGCAAATGGCAGAAAGAAGCTCGCGCATATCGTGATAAAGCACACCGTGCACAAGGCGAGGCTCATGAAAAGATTGCATTCCGGTCGTTCAAAGAAGGCGATTTAGCACTCTTTTTACCCACGAGAAACCAAGCAACTCGGCCGTGGGCAGCCTTTAACGTTGGAGCTCCTCATTACTTCCTTCGTGAACAAGACTTCCACAAACTACACAATAAAGAATGGCTTGTGGCACGCATCTCAAAGGCAGAAGAACGCGTTGTCGACCTGTCGAAGACAATGGCCGGCGCTCGAATAAGCAGTGATGGCCGTTCTATTACCAGCGAAGGTGGCATATCATATGAAGACGACAATCCCTTCGAACTCTCCGACGGCCTGCGCTGGTACCTTCTTGATGCCGCGGAGGAAAAAGCCGGAGCACCATCAACTCCCGGCTTAGGAAAAACAACTGTCGCGAGTGCCCACGTAGACGCCAGAGGCAGCATCAGAATGACAAAGAGATCAAGCGCCAACGATCCTACCAAAAGTCTTAACAAGAGCCTCGATAGCAGACGCAGCAGCGCCAACTCCAGGAAAGGCGTCCCCGTAGCCATCACGTCCAAAAATGGCTCTTCAGAAGCAGTAGCCACCGACACAGCGGAAGGCTCCAACACCGCCGGTAGAGGCACAAGCCCGAGCACAACAGGGCCAGGCCCATCTCACCTGCGCACAGAGAGCCAGGCGTCGGGCTCGCGCGCAGGCGGCCTCGCCATCGACGGTGCAGACAAAGCAGACGAGGTGCGGAAAGACTTGCTCTGGGGACCATGAAAGATAACATCCGCCGGCTGACTTTTGTGTTTTCCAGGGTTGGAAACGGAGCGCCTCGCCCGTTAAATCTACCGTTGCTTCTGCGTCTACTTCTGCTGCACCCTCGCCGTCTAAGGCTGTTGTGGAGGTGCGCTCGACGTCCGCTTCGCCAAACCAAAAGCAGCCGAGGGTTAGGTCGGGGTTGTGGGATTCGTTGTGGCAGCTTGATATTAGTTATGAGAGTGGGAAGGCGAGGAAGTAGGCTGGTGGGTTGGTTCAGTAACTAGGTTGGGGAGAGATTATTAGTCGGCGAGCTGATATTTAGGGTATCTAGTCCTTTATAAGATATAATTTATTATAATCCATATCGTGGACTCGAATTAATTAATTTACTGTACCTTGGCTTTGGTTTGAGATGCGTTTGACACATGCTAAAAAATAGGGTCTGCCGCCCTATACTCCAAGCAACGTTCACAACGAGACGTCTATTTCACTATTACCTGCTAAACTCCGCTTGGTGGATTTACGGTTTAGATACTAAAATATAACGTTTTAGCCACCTGATCGAGCCAGCCACCCGCTCGAGCTACCCCAAAACACACCAACTTTAGTCTTTTAAGCTCTACCCCTATTAAATCCTTCTTTTATAATACAACTTGATCCAAGCCCTTAACCAAGAGGGAAGAACCTCAGCATTTACGCCCCGTTTATATGCTAATATTTTACCCCTACCGATATCGCAAAATTCGCTCTATAGAATTGTAGATAACCCTCCGCTTATATAATGCATCTATCTTGCACGTCTATGCAAGCTATCGTGAAAGAGAAATTAGAGCTGCAAGCTTCTGCATCTACAGCATCCTGGCGCATCCGGTGGTTAGCGTGTTTTATTAACTTTCCCTTAAACAGCAAAAATACCAAAATTTCCCCTACAAAAAGGCCGTGCGGACGTGGCTGCGCTAACCACCGGAATTGAAGAGATGCTGTACGTAGAGGCGTAGAGCTTTGCGAGAGCTCTGCGGAACGAAGCTCAAGGGGGAGCCGTGCATCGAGCCCTGCACCCTTCGTGGATAATTCGTTGGTTGATAAGGAGCAGTTCCCCATCTATAAGTTAGTCCGTGCGCGAACACCAACGTATGATTCGGTTGACTTAATAGCTAGTTATTATCGATTAACAGATGGACGCATATCACCTTACACCAAACAATCCACGAAGGGTCTGATTTATAAGATAAGACAATGGAGCCCGGTAAAACCCACGGCAGGCTCCGTGGCCACGTGCATTGCTGGGAGCTCTCTGAAGTCCTGCAGCCTTGCGCTCCCAAAAGCGAAGTTGACAGTTGCATGATGGATGCATGGTGATGTCCAATTAGAGTGAGCTTCTGAACTTAGGTGATGAAATGAAGCGCTTTTGCATTCGTCGGGTTGGCGTGAACAAACCCAGCATACCCGCGCGGGGTAGTAATCCCCATAAATTGGAACTGGGTTATATACACTTAGCCCATCTGTTCGCAGGCGTCCATCAAGCACGCTGCACGTCTAGAGCACGACACTGACGAAAGACGATTCTCACCATGTCCTTGGACCTGAACTCAGACATCTCCATTATTTCCCAGACATCGTGTTGTAGGTTTCTTCCACCTACCATTTTGTCGACCCGGGAACCAGGGCCACCATGTCTCCGTACTTAACGAAGCGGAGAACGGACTCTGGGTCGTCTTCCGATCTAAAACGGTGCAATATCTCGATAGCCTCCTTAAGAGGTCTTGCCTTCAGCATAGTGCTGGTTGACCTCAGCAAACCTCCACTTCAATGCGCTTGTCGGCATGACGCTACAGAGAGGATTGGGATCTAGACTTGGGCTCTATGTCTCTGTTGTTGCAATGTGACATTTCTCGCTCGTCTTTGAACCACATGCGATGGCGCTCCGGCGTTCTATTTGTCCACAATCGTCATGATTCACTTCGAAGTTTGAGTTACGCAATGAGAATAATGCCACCCCTCACCCTAAAGATCCGCTCTGACCTTGTAATGCTCCTCCGCAACCCTAAGCATCAACCTCGCTAATAATCATATCGTCCTTCTCAACCCTGAGTTTCCCTAAGCACCCCAAAATCGGCATCGCCACATGGCTCTCTCCCCAAGTGTTGCAAAATGCAACGGCGCACGTATTCTCATACGCCCTGGCCGCCGTCAAGTTATCCAGAAACGCCACCTCCGACTTCAGATTCACAGCCAGGACCTTCGGGTTGATTTTGGTTATATACCAGTATAAAGACATGACAATCACTTGCGCCCCATCCGCCGCCGGCTCGCGGAAGGCCTCCGGGAATGCGAGGTCCCAAAATATGAGCATTCGGACACGCATCGTGCCGTTTTTGGGCAGAGGAGCGTCAAACGCTTTGTGGGGGGTGTGACGTCCGGCCGTCAAGATGCCTCACCCGAGGTACAACAAATTTTTCTTCTGGCATGTGGGGAGAATGTCGCCGGTGGAGGCGGCGATGAAGTGGGCCACGTTGCGCAGCTCCGTAACCAGTGGGTTGGAAGCCTCTCACCGTTAATTGACGTTCCCGGCGCGGCGGACTGTACCTGTTCGGCAGCTCGGCAATGGTGCCGGGCACGATGTGGATGTTAAGCTCCCGGGCGAGGGCTTGGTAACGGGGCAGGCAGGCCACAGACTCAGTATAGGATGCAAATCTGGGTGCTCTGGGACACATGATGTGAGGTGGTATTCCGGAAGCACCGCGAGTTGGCTTCCCTGCGAGGCGGCCGATCAAATATCGGCAGCTGCCTTGGCAAAATTCTCCTTTGGAGAAAGAGGCTTGTCGAGGGAATTGTCAGCAGAGAGAATTATCGTATTCTGGTTTCTTCTCCTTGAAGTCGAGACCTATCACATATCGGGGGGGCTGATTTGGCGCGGTTACGACCCGGGTTAATACGAGGTTAGGGCCACCCCTGCTGATAACGCGCCCGAACCCCGCACGAGGTCGCGCAGCGACCGCCCCCGAGTAC
>Ga0307507_10003856_pt1 | contig 27945 bp, 8 predicted proteins | sample 7_EM_MG_FD_207223 | JGI IMG/M metagenome (GOLD analysis project Ga0307507, IMG submission 207223) | Populus trichocarpa ectomycorrhiza microbial communities from riparian zone in the Pacific Northwest, United States - 7_EM | ecosystem: Host-associated > Plants > Roots > Unclassified | place...
TCAGGACAACCTCCGGACGCCCCTCGGATGGTCGCCGGTCACGTGCCGGAGGCACGTGCCCGTAGTATATAGTCTCCACGATCCCAGAGGCCTTACCTCCTCAAGGATTCGTCTCTCACCAATCTATCCTGTTCCATAATCGTGTCCTTATAGCCCCCTGTCTACAAAGTCCCCTCACAGTACTCCACCCGGAATGTCATAGATGGCATATAATAGAGGCATTCAGTTCACAGATATCCCTTTTGGCACAGTTAATTGGATTAATAACCTCCGGTTTGATAAAGTGCGCGAGCCTGCACTAATCACCAACATAGGGGAGTTTCGGGATTGTACGGTGGAACCGAATGTGTAGCAGCAGGCCGGCTGGGATCCAAGACAGGTACGGTAGTGGTTGAGGCCGCAGCAGCGAGGGCAGATGGCTCCGTTGTTCGTGTCCCAGAACGTCTCTACCTTGTGTTAACCTCCATGGAACTCCTAGTGGACACCCAAAAAATTGACCCATAAAACATTTCTCAGAGTGTCTGTGCTGAAGGTACTTGGAAAATTTAAAGAGTATTGATATCTGCTCTGAGGCTGTACTCTGGCAAAATGGATCGGCTTTGAACATACCAAAACTAGACCACTGCTGGTTTGACAGGCTAAATCTCCAGGAGTGCAGTCCGGCTTCTCCTATCTGCCGCATCTGGCAACGATTTCAGCCACTCTTCCGTCTCTCTTGGACTGCGGAACCGCAAGACGCTGAGATGACTGTACTCTGGCTGCTGGAAAAGCGGTGGAAAGTCATTCCGATGCTGGTTGTGCATCCTGACCGTCCATGCGAATAAATTCTGGTCCATATCAAAGGTTAAATGATGCCCGAGAGTCTCTCGATTTCCGTTCCAAAGCTCCTTTCGCCAGAAAATGCGCCCTATTGTACGCTGCAGCACCCGCCAGAGCGCCAACCAGAGCGGATAATCCAGCCAGATCAAGGTGTCGGCTCGTGTCCAAACGATGTCGCGCACGACGCGAACATAGTTGCCGTCGGCTACCCAGCGGCCGGTGGCTGGAAGGGCTTCGTCGACGCGCTCCCGCATTAAAGGCTTGCGAAGAGTAACCCAGTTTGGTTGCCAGTTGATGGCATCTAGTTCGACGTTGTTCAGGCCAAGCTTGCTGGCAAGTTGCGCCGCAAGTGTTGTCTTTCCTGCCCCACACTTGCCTACGACGGCGATTCTTTCATAGACCATCGTTTCAGTGGATGACTTTGATGCAGGACAACAATATAAACTATCTGACTAGGTTACAAGGGCAGAATTGAGCTTTTTAGGAGTCGCATTTAGAAGGTCTATGCCGACTGCATCGGTTGTCTGTCTTTTGCGGAGGACCACTCCAGAGCTAAATACATGAGAGGAAAAAGGCGTGAGTCACCAGAGGTGAGTGCTGCCTGCTGCTGTTTTCCAGGCTGACAGACTAAGCGGTACTATACCTAATCGAGCCGTATGTGTCACATCCCTGATTGAGCAACAAGCGCTAGCAATTTATACCCAAATCAATGCCAGAAAAAGCCTAGAACATCTAATGACATCGACTATGTGAAATGGAAGGATCCTCGCACCAAAAGCTCAACTCTAAGGACTAGGCCTAGATAGCTATCTACAAGCAATTTGAATAACCTCACAGTTGCTGCAGTTCTCGTCACGAAGGTTCGAATGAGGGCCTCCTATTGGCTAATCCTTATCGATATCGTTGCGCCAGAGTCAACGGGTTAAGGGATATGGTTTAGTAATTATATTAAGCGAAAATGGATAGACAAATAATGATATTGGATATAAATGGATCCAGTATTTTAATAAGCATATAAAGTATTATATAAAAGGGAGATATCGTCTCCTAATTATTGACGGACACGAGAGCTATATCTTAGCCTAATTCTAGCAATACTGCAAGGAACACAAGATAATTGCCCTGTATATGCTACCTTATTTATCTTATCTTCTCTAGCCACTTAATATTAGCTGCTTTAGCCCACTAAAGATGTTATATGGGCACCAGATTTAGAAGCTTATGCGGCTTTGGATTAACCATATTATAAAGCTAGAATTCCTCCCCGTGTTTAAAGAAGTATTTATAGCCGCTTTTACTGAGCAGAATATTAAGAGAGGATTTAGAGCTATAGGTCTAGTTCTGTATAACCCAGAGAATGTTCTTTCTCACCTTAATCTAAAGCTAAGGACCCCAACACCACTACCTACTAAAGATATAAATTGGGTCTCTAAGATACCCTAGAACCCAGACGAGCTTAAGAGCTAGATAGAGTATATTAAATCCCAAATCGTACAACATTAGAATAGCTCTCCAACCTTAATTAATAAGGCACTTAGCTAACTCGCGAAAGGGGCTTAGATTATGGCATATTTAGCCACTCTTCTTAAGGCTAAAGTTAAGGCCCTCCAGGAGGCAAACTAGGTTAAAAAATAACGGGAAAGGAAGCGAAAGAGACATATTATATAGGGCGGTAGTCTTATTGTTAAGGAAGGGCAGAATATTGTACAGAGTGCTGCAATTAAGGCCCAGATCTGTTATAAGGTCGCTGGCGGAGCTATACGGCTGTAACGGAACCTTGTAGCAGGAACTACGGTGGGTTCTATTAATAGGCTGGGTATGTAGGTATAATAAGTCGACAACATAATAATAACTAGTGGAGTAGTTGCCTAACAGATTAACTTTAATTATATTCTAAGATTTACTACAAGGAGAGAACTATCTATAGTAGGGACTAAGGTCCTTTAAATACACAACCATACTCCTAAGAAATCCTCTCTTATACATAAGGTACGTGTTATACGTATTATATATAGTATATACTGCGTACACCTTGTACACTGCGTACAATATTATGTGACTCGCTTACTATTCCTCGTTATATAGTTCCACTAAATCTATTCTAGACTATACCTATATTAACTAACTAGCTTCCTACAACTCTTCTCTAAGTAGTTGTAATATTATACTTAAAGCGTCTGTAACACTATCTCCCTTCTCTTTATCTTCGTCCTTAAAGATTCCTAACATCTTTAAGTCATCCACTAGAGGTATAATATCCATTTAATTAGTCTAGTTAATATTATTGCTTATTATACCTAAAGCATCTTCTTCTTTGCAAGCGCAGCGCTGTGCTCGCACTGTAGCTGCCATACTATCGCTTAGTGAAATAATGCCGTCTCTGTGTTCTTGTTGCGCGAAAGTAGGGTTAGTATATATCGCGTTAGCGAGTCCTTTATCTTAACAACCCTTATCTTGCTCAGAGTGTACTAAAGTAAACGTTTAATTGTCCTGCGATGTTCGCTTTGTTTCTAACGCTAAGTATACGCGTCCTATAACTCTTAACAGTCTTTAAGTTCCCTAAGTAACTTATTATAGGGTCTCGCGTTTAATCTACTACTGCGAAGCTTAACGGTAAGCTCTTAAGCGCCTTAGATAAGCTTTATTGTTTATAGAAAGCAAAGTAGGAGGCTATAGCTGCTTAACAGCGTGCCCTTAAAGCCTATCTATTAGCCTCTACCTATCTTCTTTGTCTTAAATATATCCGTAAGAAGGTCTATTCTAAGGAATAGAAGCTTGTTTAATAGGGTTTATCTAAGCTAGGTAATAAAAGGATTAACTCTCCTCCTATAAGGGAAACAACTCTAAGTAGCTTAGTAATTGCTCCTCTTAGGTCCCCCTTAGGCGATTTATTTTTTGCCGATTTTTCTTTATTAATATTACCTAACCTACTTTCTTTTAATACTCCTATACCTTTCCTATAGCTTTCTCTAGGTTGCTTAGTGGTTTCTAGGTAGTCTTACTATAGCCTATTTACTTTACTTTATACTATATTTTATCATCTATATCCTTGTAACTAATAATCTTTAAAACTTGCTATTTATTTTCCTCTTGTCCTCTATACGTGTCTGCCTTATAGACTGGTGGCTTAATATTTCCGTATACTGGTTCTAGCATTGCGATATACTATATAGGGTAGATTTTTATTTTAGCTAGTAGGTTTAATTTATATATAACTAATAAAATCCTTTACCTAACTTTAAAAGGTCCTAGTCTAACGTAGTTTAACTTCTTACTTAGTTATTAACTTTTAAAATTTTTGTATAGTAGCCATACTTTATCCCCCTTCTTAAGATCTGGTCCCTTAGATCTCTTAGCGTTATAATACCTTTTTATTTGTTCTTATACTAGTTTAGCTGTTTCTTTAAGGTCTATATAAAGATTCATTAACATCTCTATTCTTTACTTAGCTGTGCTACTCATCTTTTTTGCTTATTATGGCGATAATAATATTCTTAGCTTATATCTGTAGTTTGCCTTAAATGGTGATATCCCTATTCCTTCTTATGGTATTGTATTATATACAAACTATATAACTAGTAATAACGATACCCAATTATTCTATGCGTAATTAATATAATGCCTTAGATACTGTTCTAGTGTCTAGTTTAGTCTTTTTATTTATCCGTCCGTCTGCGGATAATATACTATAGATATTGCTACGCAAACCCCCTATTCTACTAGAAACACTTTCTAAAATACTACTATAAATCTTAAATCTCTATCTAATATAATCTTATCTAGTGCTCTATATCTTATAAACACTTCTTTTATATAGATTCTAGCGACATCCTCTACTAATATCTCTTTAGTATACGCTATAAAGTATCCCCACTTTATTAGCTTGTCCACTATTACTAAAATCATATTATAATCTTATCCTATAATAGGATCTCTTAACTTTGGTAACTTAATAATAAAGTCCTATAATATAACCTCCTATAGTCTTCCTGGTGTCTTAACAGGTTATAGCCCTCCATACAGCTTATACCTCGTTGGTTTGTTTCTTTGGCAATTTAAATATTCCTTTATAACTTATCTTACTAGTTTCCAGATTCCTTAAACAATATACTCCTTTTAAAGTCTTAACATTAAGCCTATAGCTCTATTATATCCTTATATTATTCCCTTATGGAATTCCTTTATAAATTCTTCTGTAATAGACTTAGGTATATATATTGCTTCTCTATTTACATATTGCTCTAAGTCTGGATCCTCTACCTATACTTTTTAGATCTTCTATATCTAATTACTCTTTAGTAACTTATAGATCTAACTTTCCTTAGTTGCTATAATCTTTGGATAATTATACCTAATTAATCTATCTTAATTCTTTTATAACAAAGCTCCTAATAGCTTTTTATTACTTTATAGTTTAGCCTTTCTGCTTAGAGCGTCTGCTCGTGTATTGTCTATACCCTTAGTATACTAAATTTTAAAATGGTATTCTATAAGCATTTCCGCCCATTTAACCTGTCTTTGGTTGAGTTCCTTTATTATTAGGAATCCTATAAGGTTCTTATAGTCTATCTTAACTATAAATGGTTTCTCTATACCTTATAAAAATGCTTTTTATTTCTTAAGTACTATAACTATACCTAATAACTCCTTGTTATAGATGTTATAGTTTAACTCTAGTGGTATTATCTTCTAACTGTAGTATGCCACTAGGTGCCATCTATCTTAATATTTCTATAGGAAGCACGCCCCTAGTGTAAAGTCTAATATATCTATTTTTACAACCGTCTTTAGACCTGGTTAATAGATCTTAAGAACTAGCTCTTAGGTAAACAACTCCTTAACTCTTTTAAACAGTTCTTATTATTCCTTTCCCTATACCTATAGTTCCTCTTTCTTTATTAACCATATAAATGGCTTAATACTCTATAACCACTACGCTATAAACCTTCTATAGTAATTATAAAACCCTAGGAACGATTTTAACTGTATAATGTTCTCTAGTTCTTGCTAATTTACTATAGCCTTAATCTTCTTTAGATCTATACTAAGTTGGCTTAGTTTAATAATAAATCTAATAAAATTGGTCTTTTAGGTAAAGAACTTGCATTTTTTAATTACTACTAGCATCTGTTCTTCCTATAGTCTCTTTAAGACCTACTTAATGTGTTCTCTATGCTCTTCCTTACTCTCTAAGTAGATAATAATGTTGTTAAGGTATACTATAATAAATTTATCTAGGTGTTCTTCTAACACACTATTAATTTACTTTTAAAATATTGCTAGTACGTTTATAAGCCTAAATTATATAACTAATAGCTTATATAGTCCTTCCTTTAACCTAAAGGCTGCCTTTTATTTATCGCCTTTCTTAATCCTAATCTAATAGTACGCCTATCTCAGATCTATCTTTGTAAAGATTTTTGCATTACCTATTCTATTTTAGATTTTGCTAATTAAGGGTAAAGAATACCTATCCTTCCTAGTAATACTGTTTAACTATCTATAGTCTATACATATCTTAAGTTTTCCGTTTTTCTTTGGGATAAATAGTACTGGATATCCTGTTAATAACTATAACGGTCTAATATATCCCTTTTATAAGTTCTCCTAGATAAACTCCTTAAGCGCTACTGACTCTGTTTCAGTAAGCTTATAGATTAGAAAGAACTTTAGACTTATTCCTTCTTCTAATTCTATCTTATAGTCCCAAGCTGCATGCTCTAACAGCTTTTCACTTTCTAGTAACTATAACTTTTTACTATACTTATAGTATCTTTTTAGTACATAACTTAAGCCTTACTTAGTCTCTTTATATGTCGCTCCGACTTGGTACTATACCAACTTGGTTTACTATCGCACTTTGCGCCATTATATATCCTTAATATTAACTTAACCTATAACCCAATTAATCTTTAGATTATACTCCTATAACCAAGGCATTCCTAGTATTGCCTTATCCTGTCCTAATAGTAGGATATTAAAAGACATTCTAACTGGTCTCCCTTTAATAGTTATCTAAATAGGTTCTGTTTTAAGATTAATAACGCCTCCTCTATAGGCTATCTAATCTCCTAAAATTATTATAAGTGGATATAAGTGTTCCTTCTGTCTATATAGTAACCCTATTCTTTTTACTGCCTTTAGTAATATGTGGTTTCTTATTGCTCTACTATCTACTAATGCTTTAAACTACTAATCTTGCCACTTAGCTTTTAAATTTAGGTATTATCCTTAAATTTCTTTAAGGGTCTAAGGCTCTAATACTAGTTTCCTCTAGTTTTATACACCTTCCCTTTTCCTAACTATTAGCTGCTTAATCCTGCCTATACTTGGTCTAACTTTAGCTAATACTTAGTTTATTTCTTTTCCTCTATATACCATAGATAAGTGTTCTTTAGGCACTCCCACCACTATTATCCGTCTAGGTATTCTTCCGTAAGGAATCTTCCTAGTTAAAGTATTAAGTCTCCTTAACCTTATATTTCTACTAGGTGCTAACTATATATATACTTAGTATTTCTAAACCGCTTTTCCTCTAGTACCTAATATATTCTTACTAGGTACTTCTGGTTCTTATCTTTAGGTGCTCTATGTATATTATATATATTATCCACATAAGCTATCTATAATAGTGTATAATACGCTATATGTTTTAGGTTAACTTTTAGTTTATCTTTATCTTTAAGTTTAAACCTATACCTGGTTAACCTAACCACTAGTATCTCTGCTGCAGGTATTAAGATTTATTACTTACTTTTCTAGTCTCTAGACCTCTCTTCTAGGTTCCTTAATATTATAATTAATGCTCCTTTAATATAACTTATATATTTTTCCGTAATGGGTTAGTCTTAGACAACTTTTTTATTTAGCTATATATAAAAGTCTTCTTATTTATTATTATATTGTTACCTATACCACTTTCCATATAACTGGTTTAGTGTATATGGTCTATCTGTTAGAAAGTACCGTGTTATTACTATATTATAATATCCTTTAGTATGTCTCTCTTTAAACCTAGTTAAAATATCTAAATCCTCTTCTTATTCTAGTTTATTTAACTACTTTACCCTAGGTGTCCCTGCACTCGGCCTATTAGTAACTCTTTATAGGGGTGCTCTATCCCTTATATAACCTAGTATAGCTAATCTCTTGTCTAGCTTTTGCTCTTACTATATAATAATTCTTATTCTAAACTTATTTATAGTTTCTTATTTTCTGCGTCTTATAACTAGATCTTTATAGTTATCTTGCTTTTTAATTCTAGTATTAACTATTTAATCTTTAGGCTAAACACTATGTTTACCTAGAATTGCTAACGTTCTTATTCATTTCCTAAACTTATAGTTCTTAAACTTGCGTCCTATACTTATTTATTTATTACTAAACTAAGTTGCTGCCCTTTCCCATTAGTTTTTATCTATTGTGGGTTCTTAGGTGTATCTTATCTTATCTTAAGAATCTTAAGCTTCTTTTATCTCTTTTTAAGAATCTTAAGCCTGTGGCCTTTTGCCTTTATTAAGTGATAAGCTAGCACTAGCAGTTATCTACTTGCTTAGTTTCTTCTAAACGTTACTCCTATTGTCTTATAAAGCGATAGAAATTGTATCTAATGGTGTTATAACGTCCATTACTAAACCTTATTTAGTAATAGTTTTAGTTTCTACTTCTATTTTAACTTCTCTAAGGTCTGCATGCTCCTAATAAGCTGCCTTTATTGCCTTATTATTGGTAAATGCTTTGCCTATATTGAATTTATTGTCTTTAATATCCAATCTGCGAGCTAGTTCGCTGGTTCCTTTAAACTTAGATAATAATAGCTCCTATAGCTAATAGCTTACGCCATACTTAGCGTCCTTATAAATTTAGCATGCGTTATTATAACAATATATAAAACTATTAATTAAACACTCTTTTGTTCCTTATAGTGCACCATTATCCCTCTATATATACGTGCTATCTGCTAGTCTGGTTCCCTTTACTATATAGTTACTCTAACTACCTCTATAGTCTCTAGCAAAATAACCCTATTTTCCACAATTTATATAAGCTTTATCTTTAAACCACCTTTCTTATTGTGGAGTCCGCCTAAATATCTTCTACTGCTAAGATCCCTAGTTTAGCCTCTACTCCTAGGTCCTTTAATTACTTAATTCTTAACCTTTAGGTTTCTATAGTTTCTTTTCCCATTTTTAGGTTTTTTTGGTACTACTTAGGTCCATTAGCTCTGCGCCATTCTATAGTTTTTAACTCTATGTCTATTATTGCGTACTCTGCGCCTTATATAACTATAGAACTCTGTCTTGCCCTCTCTTAGCTTGTTCCCTTTAGTAGATCCTATTATTAATCTTTATTAACTAATCTATTAACTCCCTTAGAGTATCCGCATCTTCTATTAGGATAATTGCGTCCTAGACTTTAGCCTTAAGTCCCTATTTATACTATGCCATAAGCGCCCTATTGTTCCACTTAACCTATATAGCTAGTGTTTAAAACTGTGTTGTGTACTTAATTATTAAAGTGCGTTATACTAAGTTCTGAAGCTTTTGTTCTGCTATAGTTATAGCCTCTAGGTCTCTAAATATCTGCATTAGTTACTCTACAAACCCATTCTAATTGGTAAATATATACCGTATATCCTAGTTAGTAGTTGTTATGCCATTAGCCTATATTTCTATAAGATACAGTTTAAACTACTTAAGTGCCCTCCCTATTAGGAACAATCCTGTATAGGCTACTTAATCTAATAATATTACTAACTTTGCTCCTTCCTGTACTACCTTAAAGTGTATTTGCGTAAGAAATCCTTTAAGCTTTAACTTCTCTCCTAAGAACCATTTAATTAAAGGTAACTTAATCTTTACTGCTCTAATTCTATTAATGCGTTCTTTAAGTATTCTATTATTGTCTTATAAGTAATTAACCATTTTCTATAACTAACCTCGCGTAACCACTTAAGAATCCCCCTTATCTATACTAGTATCACCTAGGCTTAAGGTTATAGCTATTGCCAACATTATCGCGACTAGTGCTGCTCTTAGTGGTATATTATTTAAGTTTGTTCTAATACCGTAACCTTAGTAGTAAATGTGTAATAGAACCTTATAGTAGAAACTACAGTGGGTTCTATTAATAGGCTAGGTATATAGGTATAATAAGTTAACAATATAATAATAACTAGTAGAGTGGTTGCCTAATAGATTAACTCTAATTATATTCTAAGATTTACTACAAGGAGAGAACTATCTATGGTAGGGACTAAGGTCCTTTAAATACACAACTATACTCCTAAGAAATCCTCTCTTATATATAAGGTACGTGTTATATATATTATACATAGCGTATACTATATACACCTTATATACTGTGTACAACGTTATATAACTCACTTATTATTCCTTGTTATATAGTTCTACCAGATCTATCCTAGACTATATCTATATTAACTAACTAGCTTCCTGCAACTCTTCTCCAAGTAGTTATAATATTATACTTAAAGCGTCCGTAATACTATCTCCCTCCTTTTTATCTTTGTCCTTAAAGATTCCCAATATCTCTAAGTTATCTACTAGAGGTATAATGTCCGTTTAATTAGTCTAGTTAATATTATTGCTTATTATACCTAAAGCATCTTCTTCTTTGTAAGCGTAGTACTATGCTCACACCGTGGCTGCTATACTATTGCTTGGTAAAATAATGCCATCTCTATGTTCTTGTTGCGCGAAAGTAGGGTTAGTGTATATTGCGTTAGCGAGTCCTTTATCTTAACAACCCTTATCTTGCTTAGAGTATACTAAAGCAAATATTTAATTGTCCTATAATGTTCGCTCTATTTCTAACGCTAAGTATGCGCGTTCTATAACTCTTAACAGTCTTTAAGTTCTCTAAGTAACTTATTATAGGGTCTTGCGTTTAATCTACCGCTATAAAGCTTAATGGTAAGCTCTTAAGCGCCTTAGATAAGCTTTGTCGTTTATAGAAAGCAGAGTAGGAGGCTATAGCTGCTTAACAGTATGCCCTTAAAGCCCGTCTATCGGCCTTTACCCATCTTCTTTATCTTAAATATGTCTATAAGAAGGTCCGTTCTAAGGAGTAGAAGCTTGTTTAATAGGGTTTATTTAAGCTAAGTAACAAAAGGATTAACTCTCCTTCTATAAGGGAAATAACTCTAAGTAGCTTAGCAATTGCTCCTCTTAGGTCCCCCTTAGGCGATTTATTTTTTAGCGATTCTTCTTTATTAATATTACCTAACCTACTTTCTTTTAATACTCCTGTACCTTTCCTATAGCTTTCTCTAGGTTGCTTAGTGGTTTCTAGGTAGTCTTACTATAGCCTATCCACTTTACTTTATACTATATTTTGTTATCTACATCCTTATAACTAATGATCTTTAAAACTTGCTATTCGTCTTCCTCTTATCCTTTATATATATCTACCTTGTAGACTAGTGGCTTAATATTTCCGTATACTAGTTCTAGCATTGCGATATACTATATAGGGTAGATTTTTATTTTAGCTAGTAGGTTTAATTTATATATAACTAATAAAATCCTTTACCTAACTTTAAAAGGTCCTAGTCTGATATAGTTTAACTTCTTACTTAGTCGTTAACTCTTGAAATTTTTATATAGTAGCTATACTTTATCCCCCTCCTTAAGATCTGGTCCCTTAGATCTCTTAGTATTATAGTACCTTTTCATTCGTTCTTATACTAGTTTAGCTATTTCTTTAAGGTCTATATAAAGATTTATTAACGTCTCTATTTTTTACTTAGCTGTGCTACTCGTCTTTTTTACTTATTATAGCGATAACGATATTCTTAGCTTATATCCATAGTTTGCCTTAAATAGTAATATCCCCATTCCTTCTTATAGTGTTATATTATATGCAAACTATATAACTGGTAATAATAATACCCAATTATTCTATGCGTAATTAATATAATGCCTTAGATACTGTTCTAGTGTCTAGTTTAGTCTTTCCGTTTATCCGTCTGTCTACGGATAATATACTATAGATATTGCTACGCAAACCCCCTATTCTACCAGAAATACTTCCTAAAATACTACTATAAATCTTAGATCTCTATCCAATATAATCTTATCTAGTGCTCTATATCTTGTAAACACTTTTTTTATATAGATTCTAGCGATATCCTCTACTAATATCTCTTTAGTATACACTATAAAGTATCCCTACTTTGTTAGCTTGTCCACTATTACTAAAATCACATTATAATCTTATCCTGTAATAGGATCTCTTAACTTTAATAACTTAATAATAAAGTCCTATAATATAACCTCCCATAGTCTTCCTGGTGTCTTAATAGGTTATAGCCCTCCGTACGGCTTATGCCTTATTAGTTTATTTCTTTAGTAATTTAAACATTTCTTTATAACTTGTTTTACTAGTCTCCAGATTCCTTAAATAATATACTCCTCTTAAAGTCTTAACACTAAGCCTATAGCTCTATTATGTCCTTATATTATTCCCTTGTGGAATTCCTTTATAAATTCTTCTGCAATAGACTTAGGCATATATATTACTTCTCTGTTTACATATTGCTCTAAGTCTAGATCCTCTATTTATACTTTTTAGATCTTTTATATCTAATTACTCTCTAGTAACTTATAGATCTAACTTTCCTTAGTTGCTATAATCTTTGGATAATTATACCTAATTAATCTATCTTAATCCTTTTGTAATAAAGCTCCTAATAGCTTTTTATTACTTTATAGTTTAGCCTTTCTACTTAGAGTGTCTGCTCGTGCATTATCTGTACCCTTAGTATACTAAATTTTAAAATAGTATTCTATAAGCATTTCCGCCTATCTAACCTATCTTTAGTTGAGTTCCTTTATTGTTAGGAATCCTATAAGGTTCTTATAGTCTATCTTAACTATAAATGGTTTCTTTATGCCTTATAAGAATGCTCTCTATTCCTTAAGTGCTGTAACTATACCTAATAACTCCTTATTGTAGATATTATAGTTTAACTCTAGTGGTGTTATCTTCTAACTATAGTATACCACTAAGTGCCATCCATCTTAATATTTCTATAGGAAGTACGCCCCTAGTATAAAGTCTAATATATTTATTTTTATAACCGTCTCTAGACCTAGTTAATAGATCTTAAGAACTAGCTCTTAGGTAAATAACTCCTTAACTCTCTTAAACAGTTCTTATTATTCCTTTCCCTATACCTATAGTTCCTCTTTCTTTGTTAACTATATAAATAGCTTAATACTCTATAACTACTGCGCTATAAACCTTCTATAGTAATTGCAAAACCCTAGGAATAATCTTAACTATATAACATTCTCTGGTTCTTGCTAATTTACTATAGCCTTAATCTTCTTTAGATCTATATTAAGTTAGCCTAGTTTAATAATAAATCCAATAAAATTAGTCTTCTAGGTAAAGAACTTGCATTTCTTAATTATTACTAGCATCTGTTTTTCCTGTAGTCTCTTTAAGACCCACTTAATATGTTCTCTATGCTCTTCCTCACTCTCTAAGTAAATAATAATGTTGTTAAAATATACTATAATAAATTTATCTAGGTGTTCTCCTAATACACTATTAATTTGCTTCTGGAATGTTACTAGTGCGTTTATAAGCCTAAATTATATAACTAATAGCTTATATAGTCCTTCCTTTAACCTAAAGGCTGCCTTTTATTTATTGCCTTCCTTAATCCTAATCTAATAGTACGCCTATCTCAGATCTATCTTTATAAAGATTTTTACGTTACCTATCCTATCTTAGATTTCGCTAATTAAAGGTAAAGGATACCTATCCTTCCTAGTAATGCTGTTTAACTGTCTATAGTCTATATACATCCTAAGTTTTCTGTTTTTCTTTAGGATGAATAGTACTGGATATTCTATTAATAACTATAACGGTTTAATGTATCCCTTTTATAAGTTCTTCTAGATAAACTCCTTAAGCACTACTAACTCTGTTTTAGTAAGCTTATAGATTAGAAAGAACTTTAGACTTATCCCTTTTTCCAATTCTATCTTATAGTCCCAAGCTATATGCTTTAATAGCTTTTCACTTTTTAGTAACCATAACTTTTTACTATACTTATAGTATCTTTTTAGTACATAACTTAAGCCTTACTTAGTCTCTTTATATATCGCTCTAACTTAGTACCATACCAACTTGGTTTACTATTGTACTTTGCGCTATTATATATCCTTAATATTAACTTAACCTATAACCCAATTAATCTTTAGATTGTACTCCTATAATTAAGGCATTTCTAGTATCGCCTTATTCTGTCCCAATGGTAGGATATTAAAAGATATTCTAACTAGTTTCCCTTTAATAGTTATCTAAATAGGTCCTATTTTAAGATTAATAACGCCTTCTCTATAGGCTATCTAATCTCCTAAAATTGTTATAAGTGGATATAGGTGTTCCTTCTATCTGTGTAGTAACCCCATCCTTTCTACTACCTTTGGTGATATGTAGTTCCTTATTACTCTACTATCTATTAACGCTTTAAACTGCTGATCTTGCCACTTAGCTTTTAAATTTAGGTGTTGTTCTTAAATTCCTTTAAGGGTTTAAGGCTTTAACACTAGTTCCCTCTAGTTTTATATACCTCCCCTTTTCCTAACTGTTAGCTGCTTAATCCTGCCTATACTTAGTCCAACTTTAGCTAATACTTAGTTTGTTTCTTTTTCTCTATATACTATAGATAAGTGTTCTTTAGGTACTTCTACTACTATTATCTATCTAGGCATTCTTCTATAAGGAATCTTCCTGGTTAAAGTATTAAGTCTTCTTAACCTTATACTTCTACTAGGTGCTAACTATATATATACTTAGTATTCCTAAACCGCTTTTCCTTTAGTGCCTAATATATCCTTACTAGGTACTTCCGGTTCTTATCTTTAGGTGCTCTATATATATTGCACGTATTATCCATATAAGCTATCTATAATAGTATATAATACACTATATGTTTTAGGTTAACTCTTAGTTTATTTTTATTCTTAAGTTTAAACCTATACCTGGTTAACCTAACTACTAGTATCTCTACTATAGGTACTAAGATTTATTACTTACTTCTCTAATCTCTAGACCTCTCTTCTAGGTTCCTTAACATTATAATTAATGCTCCTTTAATATAACTTATATGTTTTTCCGTAATAGGTTAGTCTTAGACAACTTTTTTGTCTAGCTATATATAAAAGTCTTTTTATTTATTATTATGTCGTTGCCTATACCACTTTCTATATAACTGGTTTAGTGTGTATAGTTTATCTATTAGAAAGTACTGTATTATTACTATATTATAACATCCTTTAGTATATCTCTCTTTAAACCTAGTTAGAATATCTAGATCCTCTTCTTATTCTAGTTTATTTAACTACTTTGCCCTAGGTGTCCCTGCACTTAGCCTATTAGTAACTCTTTATAGGGGTGCTCTGTCCCTTATATAACCTAATATAGCTAATCTCTTATCTAGCTTTTACTCTTGCTATATAATAATTCTTGTTTTAAACTTATTTATAGTTTCTTGTTTTCTGCGTCTTATAGCTAGATCTTTGTAGTTATCTTGCTTTTTAATTCTGGTATTAACTATTTAATCTTTAGGCTAAATACTATGTTTACCTAGAATTACTAACGTTCTTATTTGTTCCCTAAACTTGTAGTTCTTAAACTTGCGTCCTATACTTATTTGTTTATTACTAAACTAAGTTACTACCCTTTCCTATTAGTTTTTGTCTGTTGTGGGTTCTTAGGTATATCTTATCTCGTCTTAAGAATTTTAAGCTTCTTTTATCTCTTTTTAAGAATCTTAAGCCTATGGCCTTTTACCTTTATTAAGTGATAAGCTAGCACTAGTAGTTGTTTACTTACTTAGTTTCTTCTAAACATTACTCCTATTGTCTTATAAAGCGATGGAAATCGTATCTAATGGTGTTATAATGTCCGTTACTAAACCTTATTTGGTAATAGTTTTAGTCTTTACTTCTATTTTAACTTCTCTAAGGTCTGTATACTCCTAGTAAGCTGCCTTTATTGCCTTATTGTTGGTAAATGCTTCGCCTATATTAAATTTATTATCTTTAATGTCCGATCTATGAGCTAGTTTACTGGTTCCTTTAAACTTAGATAATAATAGCTCCTATAGCTAATAGCTTACGCCGTACTTAGCATCCTTATGAATTTGGTATACGTTGTTATAATAATACGCAAAACTGTTAATTAAACACTCTTTTATTCCTTATAGTGTACTATTGTCCCTTTATATGTATGTGCCGTCTGCTGGTTTAGTTCCCTTTACTATATAGTTACTTTAACCACCTCTATAGTCTCTAGCGAAATAACCCTATTTTCCGCAATTTATGCAAGCTTTATTTTTAAACTATCTTTTTTATTATGGAGTCCGCCTAAATGTCTTCTACTACTAAGATTTCTAGTTTAGCCTTTACTTCTAGGTCCTTTAATTACTTAATCCTTAACCTTTAGGTTTCTATAGTTTCTTTTCCTATTTTTAGGTTTCTTTAGTACCACTTAGGTCTATTGGCTCTGCGCTATTCTATAGTTTTTAACTCTATATCTATTATTGCGTACTCTACGCCTTATATAACTATGGAACTTTGTCTTGCCCTCTCTTAGCTTATTCCCTTTAGTAGATCCTATTATTAATCTTTATTAACTAATCTATTAACTCCCTTAGAGTATCTGCATCTTCTATTAGGATAATTACGTTCTAGACTTTAGCCTTAAGTCCCTATTTATACTATGCTATAAGCGCCCTATTATTCTACTTAACCTATGTAGCTAGTGTTTAAAACTGTGTTATATACTTAATTGTTAAAGTGCGTTATATTAAGTTCTAAAGCTTTTATTCTACTGTGGTTATAGCCTCTAGGTCTCTAAACATCTATATTAGTTACTCTATAAACCTATTTTAACTGGTAAATATATACTATACATCCTAGTTAGTAGTTGTTATGCCATTAGCCTATATTTCCGTAAGATACGGTTTAAACTACTTAAGTGCCCTTCCCATTAGGAATAATCCTGCATAGGCTACTTAATCTAATAATATTGCTAACTTCACTCCTTCTTGTACTACCTTAAAGTGCATTTATATAAGAAATCCTTTGAGCTTTAACTTCTCTCCTAAGAACTGTTTAATTAAAGGTAACTTAATCTTTACTGCTCTGATTCTATTAATGCGTTCTTTAAGTATCCTATTATTATCTTATAAGTGATTAACTATTTCCTATAACTGACCTTATGTAACCACTTAAGAATCCCCCTTATCTATACTGGTATTACCTGGGCCTGAGGTTATAGCTATTGCCAATATTATTGCAACTAGTGCTGCTCTTAGTGGTATATTGTTTAAGTTTATTCCAATACTATAACCTTGGTAGTAAATATGTAACGGAACCTTATAGTAGGAACTACGGTGGGTTCTGTTAATGGGCTGGGTATATAGGTATAACAAGTCAATAATGTAATAATAACTAGTGGAGTGGTTGCCTAACAGATTAACTCTAATTATATTCTAAGATTTACTATAAGGAGAGAACTATCTACGGTAGGGACTAAGGTCCTTTAAATATATAACCATACTCCTAAGAAATCCTCTTTTATACGTAAGGTATGTGTTATACGTATTATATATAGCGTATACTGCGTACACCTTATATACTGCGTACAACGTTATGTGACTTGCTTACTATTCCTCGTTATATGGTTCCACTGGATCCATCCTAGACCGTGCCTATATTAACCAACTAGCTTCCTGCGACTCTTCTCCAAGTAGTTGTAACATTGTACTTAAAGCGTCTGTAACAACGGCTAGAGAGTTTAGGAGGCAAACAACGGCGCTATGGCCTATATAACAATTTCGGACATAATTCTCGTACATGTGAGAGACGTTAGAAATCTTCTATAATTAATTAGGATAATTATTTTATGGTGTTGGGGGTAATAATACTTTCAATAGGTAATTTTTGGTGGTTTAGTGTTCGACTCGCTTGTGAAATACGTTATATTTACGAGTACTCTATCTATATAATATACCCTATTATTCTATTAATTAGACTCCCTATCTATATCCTTACCTTATAGCTATATTCTACTTATTATCTTCCTTAATTATAATTTAGTAATAAGCCTATCCTAGATCTATCTTTATAAAGATCTATATATTACTAATTACATCTTAAATCTCGCTGATTAATAGTAAAGAATATATATTCCTTCTAGTAATGCTATTTAACTGTTAGTAGTTAATATAAGGTCTAAGTTTTCTATTATTCTTTAGTACGAATAGTATTAGATATCCCGTTAATAACTATAATAGTTAGATATATCCCTTTTATAAGTTTTCTTAGATAAATTCCTTAAGTGGCGAGGGCCCCTTTGGGCTGGAGGCTCGGAGACTAGTAGAGAATGATGTAATAAGGCTTGCCATTTGTATGATTTGCTGATCTAAAGAAGTCTGAAGGCAACCAGAAGCAAACCTGATAGATACTTAGGTCACAAGCACGCTGCGTATTGTGAAACCAGCAAAGCTGTATTCTTAGTTCGCTTCTAGCAATACTTACTATAATTTTCTTGTATGCCAAATCATTTACTTACTTCCTACCGCATCTATTGGCATGGTAGCTCTGGAGTAAAGTACTTAGCGGGTTTCGGGTCATGTTAGATCAATCATCTTTATAGAATAGTAATCACTATATGAGTCGGAAGGCATTCAACAATGAGTATTTCTGAAGTCAGAAGTAATTGTTGTTATCACTCAAGTAGCCTAGGACAACAGGGGCGTTCTTTCAACTTTCTGTTCACGTGTACAAGAATGGGTTTAAACCAGCGTGAATTAAGTACGTAAGAAATAGAGCTGGATAGGAACGCCATAAGGTGAACCTCCGCCAGATCGTGCCGAAATAACAAGGATACGGTTCAAGCCACTATGCCAAGCCATGGCGTCCTTTAAGGCTCCAAATGATCCCTCAAGATACACGGCTGCCCATCTACAGGGCATACGTTCTTGCGATTCAGCTGCTTATCTTGTGGCCCCGTCGGGCCGCCCACAAACTTTCTGTTGCCTGCTAACTGCAACTGTCGTTTATCTTTATCCGGATACTGTTGGTCTCCCCAGCGGCCGACGTAATTCAGCCACCCGATCGGCGTGGCGGAGTCGTAGGGGGTGAAGGAGTTCTTGGTGGGATCGTAACTCACGTAGTATGCACTTAGGGTAGGGTCCCAGAGCGGCCCTTCATCCGTGTGATCGACAAGGAGGAAGGGGAAGTCGAGATTGTGGTTGGGGAATGTGTGGTCGTGCACACCGGGAGTGGCGTAGTTGGCGTGAGAGCCATTGGCGCAGTATACGAGAGGCTTGACGGGGTAGCGTGTGAGAAGAAATAATAATAGAAATTGCAAGAAGAGAATCGGGGAATCGGGAGTGAAGGAAGTGGAAAATTGGAGACGGGGGAGTTGCGATTTTGAATGAGGCTTATCTGCTTACCCTTTTGCCTGACTTATCTTTCTTCAGAACACGATATTCGAATGCTTCGCCGTTGGCATGTTGCGAGTACCACACGTACTTCGGAACTCCATTGCTGAATCGGATCATATTCTGCTCCCTGCACAAAATGTAAGCTATACATCGGCATTTCTTCGGCATTCAAAATATACCAATCGCCCACATGATCACCTGAGTACTCGTCAGTTCATTATCTGGAGTGATAGCCTGAAAGTAATGGAAAGTTCTACCAAGCTGTTTATTAAGAACAACGCCACCCCAGTTAAATGCGTAGAAATAGTGGTAGAAAGCATCGACATTACCGCTACCATGGTCTACAACAATAATGCAACAAGTAGTAGCACCATTTGTTTTGCTGTTTGCATCTGGAGCGACACCATTGAGCCATGGGGGGTTTGTGGTGATGTCAACCTTGGTTGTCAGATAGACGTCTTGACCACCCTTGGTGCCAACTTTGTTGAGTTGATCGAGATTGTAAAGTGTAAGCGGGGGTGAAGCTACTGCCACGTCTACGAAATTTATTTGCGGACGAGTATTTAGTAACTGGGCTCCTATGTCGGCAGGTTTGTATAGTTCCTTCGAATATAGATGGACCAGAGGGGCTGTGGTATGAGGTTAGATTTGTGCTCGCCGAGAAAGACTAATGAAAAAAAGTAAATTATGATAAAAAATTCCGAACATCTGGAGACATGACTCAATAAACAACGCATTTTCGGTGATGAAGTGTGCCTGTGATATAGAGGAAGGCTGAAATTAAAGCCATCACTGGGAAATACTTCCTGACATGAAAGAGCGTAGTGCGTTTTGTATACAGTAAAGTACACACTAACGGCTTGCAAAATTTTAAATAAGACAGTTGATCCGACTACTAACGAGCTTAAAAACCCCTCTCTCAAACTTCTTACCGTAGTCAAGGACATATTTGGGAACACCTGCAGGAGCAATAGAAGGAGTAGGTGAGACTGTAGTCGGATCTCGGTCAATGGCAGCCATGATTTGCAAGTTTAAGAGGGACGGGGACCAACTGGGCACTGTGCGGTCGCATGGCTATTTTATATGCCCTTAGAAAAGCCGTCACGCCGTCACGCCCACAAAGATTAGTGGTGGGAAGTTATCAGCTGTGAGTCTAGAAGAGACTATCAGCTGAACGAAACGCCACCAGCTGCAGCCACGCCGTGTGAAGAACAGAAAGTGCTTGGCGGCGTTATTTTTGAGACTCTTCGAGCCGCTATTCTGATAAGAGAAACGGGACTTAGGGTGCTGCCTGATCAGCTCCCGAGGCCAAGAATAAGATGCGTTAAGAATGTGATGTGCCTTGGGCTACGTTTAGTTGCAAAACCGTCAGATTGAGTCTGAACTGAAAGTCCGGCAGAAAGGACGCGTCCGTGGCTTTGTGAATTGTACGAGCGTTTGCAATCTGAAGGCTTTAGATTAAATCTGGAGTTTTAAGCTCTGCCAGGAGCTTTAGTTCAGAAGCCGTATATAGTAAAGTTGCTAACTTTTAGTAGGTTTTAGCGTGTTTTTTAGGCGGTCAGAGAGGAACATTAAAATTTTTGTGGCTGGGTTTTGATTCTGAGGATTTTGACCGAACGATCACCCCAGAATCAGATTTGAATTCCAGATCAACTCCATTTTGAAGCCCTCATTCTGATCTGAACTTGCAACCGAACGTAACCTTAGACGATTTGAAGTATTGCCCCAGAGCGTGCATAATCAGTGGCTGGAGAAGGTCAGCTCTCATGGATAATGTTGACAGCTGACAGTAGAGATTTGAGGCACGCCGAGAGCATTTTCAGCTGAAGCCGCTTTTCGGATGACCTCTACAGCCCGGTGAAAAGAGGGGACACGCCTTCTCAGCCTTGGGAAGAGGATTTAGCAGGATATATATTCATGCTATGTGCTATGTGTGCCGAAAGAACTCGGTCTGATAGGCCCATCGAGCTCCTTTAGGCGTAAGTATGACCAGTTCCATTTTAGAGGACGGTAGTGTGACCGTCAGTGGCTTGGTGTCAGATGTGAAAAGAGAAAATCCCTGCCTTTCTGAAACGTGCGTGAACCATGTTATCGGATCCTTCTAACGTACCCTGCGGGCGGGTCGCAGCTGATTGTGGTCTCGGACACGTTGAACGTGGTCACCGATGGGGGTCGGCGAAAGCTGAGCGTGGTTACCAATAGAGCCCCCGGAAAAAGGTCAGCGGTACTACACTTTTACCCATACAGAACGCGCATTAGTAGCCATATTTGACTTAAGCAAACATACAAACCAAAATGTTAAGAGCATATGCTCCGCATACACCTAGAGACATAGACATAGATATACATATACATCTATACCTACATATATACAACCGCATTTATATATGCCTTACTATACCAATAATAAGTAAAAACTATACTAAAGTAAACAAGAGTATAGTAGGGTGGCTAAACAGTCTATAGGTTAGTATACACAATTATATGCTAGGTATATGCTAAGGATATATAGGTATACTAGAGCGTACCTAACATTAAACACAAAGATAATAGTTCTTAAGATAATATAATTAGTAGAGAGAGTATTAAAGATAAGGAGGATAGGGAGGGCAAGGAGGGTAAGGGTTAAGATAGTATATAACAGCGGTTTCCATTTTATATAGGTCTCTCTAAGGTAAGACTATATATAATACTATATATAGGCCATATATATGCTAAGAATATCTAGAGCACACTTTAAGACCATAAAGCACTTATTAGCTCTAATAGTAAGCACTAAGTTATTGTCTAAAAGGCAATAGACTATATTATAATACTAAAATATCTAGCAACTAGAAAAGAAGGAATTGTATACTTTATCTATAAAGCAATACCTCTGCTATCTATAGATGCAGATAAAGAAATAGTATATAATATTACGGACGCTTTAAGTACGATGTTATAACTACTTAGGGAAGAGTCGGCGGAAGCTAGTTAGTTAATACAGGCACAATCTAGGATAGATCTGGTGGAACTATATAACAAGGAATAGTAACCAAGGTCACGTAGTGTTAAACGCGTTGGCTGCGTTAAATAAAGAGGACGTTACATTTAACATAGACAACATATACCTTATATACAAGAGAGGATTTCTTAGGAGTACGGTTATATATTTAAAGGACCTTAGTCCCTACCATAGATAGTTCTCTCCTTATAGTAAATCTTAAAATATAATTAGAGTTAATCTGTTGGGCAACTACTCCACTAGTTATTATTATATTGTTAACTTATTATACCTATATACCTAGCCTATTAACAGAACCCACTATAGTTCCTACTATAAGGTTCCGTTACATATTCACTACTAAGGTTACAGTATTAAAACAAACTCGAACAATATGCCACTAAGAGCAGCACTAGTTACAACGGCGTTAATAGGAGCTACAACCTCAGGGCTAGGTAATACCAGTATAGACAAGGGGGATTCTTAAGTAGTTACGTAAGGTTAGTTACAGGAAATAGTTAATTACTTATAGGATAATAATAGGATACTTAAAGAACGCATTAATAGAATTAGAGTAGTAAAGATTAAGTTACCTTTAATTAAACAATTCTTAGGAGAAAAGTTAAAGCTTAAAGAATTTCTTACATAAATACACTTTAAGGTAGTACAGGAAGGAGCAAAATTAGCAATATTGTTAGATTAAGTAGCCTATACAGAATTATTCCTAATAGGGAGGGTACTTAAGTGGTTTAAGCCGTATCTTATGGAAATATAGGCTAATAACATAACAACTACTAACCAGGATATACGGTATATATTTACCAGTTAGAACAGGTTTGTAGAGTAACTAACGCAGATATTTAGAGACCTAGAAGCCACAACTATAGCAGAACAAAAGCTTTAGAACTTAGTACAACACACTTTAGCTATTAAGTATATAACACAGTTTTAAACACTAGCCATATAGGTTAAGTAGAACAACAGGGCACTTATGGCATAGTATAAATAGGGACTTAAGGCTAAAGTCCAAGATACAATTATCCTAATAAAAGATGCGGATACTCTAAGGGAGTTAATAGATCAGTTAATAAAGATTAATAATAGAATCTATTAAAGGGAACAAGCCAAGAAAGGGCAAGACAGAGTTCCATAGTTATATAAGGTATAGAGTACGCAATAACAGATACAGAGTTAAAAACTATAGAATAGCGCAGAGCCAATAGACCTAAGCGGTACTAAAGAAACCTAAAGATAGGAAAAGAAACTATAGAAACCCAGAGGTTAAAAATTAAGTAATTAAAGGACTAAGGAGTAGAGGCCAAACTAGGGATCTCAGCAGCAGAAGACATTTAGGCGGACTCTATAGCAAAAAAGATAGTTTAAAAATAGAGCTTATATAAATTATAGAAAATAGGGTCATTTTGCTAGAGACTATAGAGGTAGTTAGAGTAACTATGTAGTAAAGGGAACTAGACCAGTAGACGGCACATACATACAGAGGGATAATAGTACACTATAAGGAACAAAAGAATGTTCAATTAACAGTTTTGCGTATTATTACAATAACGCATGCCAAATTTATAAGGACGCTAAGTACGGCGTAAGCTATTAGCTATAGGAGCTAGAGTTAAAAGGACTCTAAGGAACTAGAAAGTTAGATAAAGAATAAGATTAACTCTACAAGCTAGATTAAGATATTATAGCAACATACAAACAAAGATCAGCAGTAATAATAATAAAGTCAGAGTACTTATTAATTAACAGTAACAAGGATGAAAAGGAGGCTAACTAAAAGCACTTAAACCTTAATAATATAACAGAAGTAGAGACTGAGACCATTACCAAATAAGGTTCAGTAACGGGTATAGTAACACCATTAGATACGATTTCCATCGCTTTATAAAACAATAGGAGCAACGTTTAAAAGAAACTAAGCAAGCAGATAACTGCTAATGCTAGCTTATCACTTAATAAAGGCAAAAGGCCACAGGCTTAAGATTCTTAAGAAGAGATAAGAGAAGCTTAAGATTCTTAAAACAAGATAAGATACACCTAAGGACCCATAACGGACAAAAACCAATAGAAAAGGGTAGTAACTTAGTTTAGTAACAAACGAATAAGTATAGGACGTAAGTTTAAGAACTATAAGTTTAGGAAACAAATAAGAACATTAGTAATCCTAGGTAAACGTAGTATTCAGCCTAAAGATTAAAAAGTTAATACCAGAATTAAAAAGCAAGATAACTACAAGGATCTAGCTGCAAGACACAGAAAATAAGAAACTATAGATAAGTTTAGAATAAGAATTATTATATAGTAAGAGCAAAAGCTAGACAAAAGATTAGCTATACTAGGTTATATAAGGGACAGAGCACCTATATAAAGAGTTACTAATAGGCTAAGTGTAGGGACACCTAGGGTAAAGTGGTTAAACGAATTGGAACAAGAAGAGGATCTAAATATTCTAACTAGGTTTAAAGAAAGACATACTAAAGGATATTATAATGTAGTAATAACAAGGTACTTTCTAATAGATAGACCATATACACTAAACCAGTTATATGGAAAGTGGTATAGGCAACGATATAACAATAAATAGGAAGATTTTTATATATAGCTAAATAAAAAAGTTATCTAAGACCAACCTATTACGGAAAAACATATAAGTTATATTAAAGGAGTATTAATTATAATGTTAAGGAACCTAGAAAAGAGGTTTAGGGACTAGAGAAGTAAGTAATAAATCTTAGTACCCGCAGTAGAGATACCAGTAGTTAGGTTAACTAGGTATAAGTTTAAATTTAAGGATAAAGATAAACTAAGAGTTAACCTAAAATATATAGCGTATTATACACTATTATAGATAGCTTGTGTGGATAATATATATAATATACATAGAGCACCTAAAGATAAAAACTGGAAGTACCTAGTAAGGATATATTAGGCACCAGAGGAAAAGCGGTTTAAGAATGCTAAGTATATATATAGTTAGCACCCAGTAGAAGTATAAGGTTAAGGAGATTTAACACTTTAACTAGGAAGATTCCTTACGGAAGAATGCCTAGACAGATAATAGTAGTAGAAGTGCCTAGAGAACACTTGTCTATAGCATATAAAGGAAAAGAAATAAACTAAGTATTGGCTAAAGTTAGACCAAGTATAGGCAGGATTAAGCAGCTAACAGTTAGGAAAAGGGGAGGCGTATAAAACCAGAGGGAACCAGTATTAGAGCCTTAGACCCTTAAAGGAATTCAAGGACAATACCTAAATTTAAAAGCTAAATGGCAAGATTAGCAGTTTAAAGTATTAGTAGATAGTAGAGTAACTAGGAACCACATATTACCAAAAGCAGTAAAGAGAATAGGGTTACTATATAGACAAAAAGAACACCTATATCTACTTATAATGATTTCAGGAGATTAGATAGCCTATAGAGGAGGCATTATTAATCTCAAAACAGGACCTATTCAGATAACTATTAAAGGGAGACCAGTTAGAATATCTTTTAATATCCTACTATTAGGATAGGATAAGGCAATACTAGGAATGCCTTGGTTATAGGAGTACAATCTAAAGATTAATTAGGTTATAGGTTAAGTTAATATTAAGAATATATAATAGTGTAAAGTGCGACAGCAAACCAAGTTGGTATAGTACTAAGTTGGAGCAACCTATAAGGAGACTAAGCGAGGCTTAAGTTATATACCAAAAAGATACCATAAGTATAGTAAAAAGTTATAGTTACTAGAAAGTGAGAAGCTGTTAGAGTATATAGCTTAGGACCATAAGATAGAATTAGAAGAGGGAATAAGTCTAAAGTTTTTTCCAATCTATAAGCTTACTAAAACAGAATTAGTAGCGCTTAAGGAGTTCATCTAGGAGAACTTATAAAAGGGATATATCAAACCGTTACAGTTATTAGTAGAATATCCAGTATTATTTATCCTAAAGAAAAACAGAAAACTTAGAATGTGTATAGACTATAAACAGTTAAACAGCATTACTAGGAAGGATAGGTATCCTTTACCCTTAATTAGTAAAATCTAAGACAGAATAGGTAACATAAAGATCTTTACAAAGATAGATCTAAGGTAGGCATACCATTAGATTAGAATTAAGGAAGGTAATAAATAGAAGGCAGCCTTTAGGTTAAAGGAAGGACTATATAAGCTATTAGTTATGCAGTTTAGGCTTATAAATGCACCAGCAACGTTCTAGAAGTGAATTAATAGTGTATTAGGAGAACACCTAAATAAATTTATTATAGTATACCTTAACAACATTATTATCTACTTAGAGAGCGAGGAAGAATATAGAGAACACATTAAGTAGGTCTTAAAGAGACTACAAGAAGAAAAGATACTAGTAGTAATTAAGAAATGCAAGTTCTTTACTAGAAAGACTAATTTTGTTAGATTTATTATTAAACTAAGCTAACTCAGTATAGATCCAAAGAAAATTAAGGCTATAGTGAATTAGCAGAAACTAGAGAATATTATACAGTTAAGATTATTCCTAGGGTTTTGCAATTACTGCAGAAGGTTTATAGCGTAATGGTTACAGGACATTAAGCTATTTATATAGTTAATAAAGAAAGAAGAACTGTGGGTATAAGGAAAGGAATAATAAGAACTATTTAAAAGAGTTAAAGAGTTATTTACCTAGGAGCTAGTTCTTAAGATCTATTAACTAGGTTTAGAGACAGTTATAAAAACAAATGCATTAGACTTTATACTAGAGGCGTACTTCCTATAAAAATATTAAAATGGATAGCACCCAGTGGCATACTATAGTCGAAAAATAACACTACTAGAGTTAAACTATGACATCTACAACAAGGAGTTGTTAGGTATAATTACAGCACTTAAGAAATAAAGAGCATTCTTACAAGGCATAGAGAAACCATTTATAGTAAAAATAGACTATAAGAACCTTATAGGATTCCTAATAATAAAGGAACTCAACCAAAAACAGATTAGATAGGCGGAAATACTTATAGAATACTATTTTAAGATTTAGTATACTAAGGGTACAGACAATACACAAGCAGACGCTCTAAGTAGAAAGGCTAAACTACAGAATAGTAAAAAGCTATTAGGAGCTTTATTGCGAAGGGATTAAGATGGATTAATTAGGTATAATTATCCAAAGATTATAGTAACTAAGGAAAGTCAGATCTATAAATTACCAAAGAGTAAATAAATACAAAAGATCTAAGAAGCATAGGTAGAGGATTTAGACTTAAAGCAATATAAAAATAGAGAAGTAACATATATACCTAAGTCTATTACAGAAGAATTTGTTAAGGAATTCCACAAGGGAATAATATAAGGACACAACGGAGCTATAGGCTTAGTGTTAAGACTTTAAAAGGAGTACATTATTTAAGGAATCTGGGGACTAGTAAGATAAGTTATAAAGAAATATCTAAATTGCTAAAGGAACAAACCAACAAGGTATAAGCCGTATAGAGGGCTATAACCTATTAAGACACTAAAAAGACCATAGGAGGTTATATTATAGGACTTTATTATTAAGTTACCAAAGTTAAGAGATCCTATTACAGGACAAGATTATAACGCGATTTTAGTAATAGTAGATAAGCTAACAAAGTAGGGATACTTTATAGCATACACTAAAGAGATAT
>Ga0307507_10003857_pt1 | contig 27940 bp, 5 predicted proteins | sample 7_EM_MG_FD_207223 | JGI IMG/M metagenome (GOLD analysis project Ga0307507, IMG submission 207223) | Populus trichocarpa ectomycorrhiza microbial communities from riparian zone in the Pacific Northwest, United States - 7_EM | ecosystem: Host-associated > Plants > Roots > Unclassified | place...
AGCCGCTATTCTACTTCCTAATTAATATAATTATTACTAACTGCTATAAGCTCTCTTCTTTTACTATATTTAGCTAGCTATATAAAATCAAGTATAAGGACCTTATAGTAGATCTTATAAATACCCCCTTTTAAGTATTTAATTCGGCTAACTATATATTAGAAACTCGTCTTTCTATAAGCCAAATTGTCCTCTAAATACCTATAAATTATAGATATAAGCTAGTTATTATTAATAGGGTAAATAAGACGTATTTAGCGTGCGCTAAAGCTAGAAAAAGATTATTATTATTATTATTTATTCTATTTATTGCCCAATTTAGTCCCTTTTTATATCTATATAGGCTACTACCTATCTATATAGGAAAAATCCCCGTAAAGGGGAAAACCTAGGTGTTTTCTTTTAGCTAGTCTTATATATTCCGCCTTCGCCTAGCTAGTATATCTTTATGTCTTTTCGTCTACCTTATATACTATACTTCTTAGGTATATTAGAAGATCTAAAGGGGAGGAAGTAGGAGGGTCTAATAGTTTGCTAGTATACTACCTATAGCTAGGCGGGAGGTAACTAGTCCTCAAGGGGCTAGAAGGGGGCGTATCCTATAGTGTCCTCCTATTAGGTCTTATGTACTATTTAAAACTACTAGAGGATTCCTTATTCTATAAGCTATTTTACTACTACTTATAGGCCTCTACTTATAGAGAGTATCTAGGTAATATCGTTTATACCTACGCTAGCGAGTTGCTAGTCCCTTTCTAAGCGGTGGCTGTAAAATAGTAGTATATAGCGTACTGACTAAATAGGCCATCCGTATATATATTAAGGTATAGTATTTAAAATATAGATGCTTGCGAGCCATATATTTAGGCCTAAGACCTCCGTGTATAGTAGAAAGGCGGCTATAGATTCTGCTTTTATTAGTCCTTTATATAGGGGGAGAGTTAGCATTAACTATAGGGTATTCTATATAGCTACATCTTATATTTTCGCTACCTCCTTCTATTATCGCTTCTATTTAAGATCCGCCTATCTTACGATTAATATAGTAGATCTCTATCTATACTAGTAGCCTTCTATTCTCTATCGCCGTTATAGCGCTCTACTAGTATAGCGCTGGGTTTCTGCCTAATAAGCTATTAGTTCTTATATTTTCTTTTCTCTCTCTACTGCTTATAGGTAGAGGACCTCCTAGCTAATATACTTGGGCGTATCTCCCCTTTAAGGGGCCCTCGCTTTTTATATGTATCTTATTCCTTGTATACGTTTTAGTATTTAGCGTATTTTTTCTTCTACTAGGTGGCCTTATACTGTAACTACTCTTTATATAGTAGTTATATCGATATATAGGTCTAGAGGTAAAACTACCACTTTATGTTTAAGTGTAGCGCGTAGTATTCTCCTATAGGCCCCCATAGTTCTATATAGGCACTAGTTTTATAGCTTAGCTAGTAGCTCTAAGGAGCTTTTTGCTAGTACTTTACTGCCTAGTCCTAGGCCCCAGATCTAGGAGCCGTATAGTATTATTAGCCTTATAACTACTATATATAGTAGGCGTATAAGTCTAAAAGAGGGTCCCTATATTAAGGTAGCGATTTATAAAGCTACCGCGAATATAGCTGCTCCCCTATAGGTCGCCTATATAATATACTTGTTCTAGTTTAGCCTAGAGTCTACCTAGACCCCTAGGATCTTAAGGGTAGCTTCTAGTTTTACTTCGTAGCCCTAGATATTTACTATTAAGGCTAGGTCGCTACTTAACCTTCTTTTCCTTATAAAGTAGATAAGCTAGTATTTATCTAGTACGAATTTAGCGCCGTATTATTTTACTTATACAATGTACCTATTGTATGCTTAGTTTAGCCTAATACAGTTTTCTACTACTATATTTCCCTATATAATTAGGTTTATATCGGCTACAAATCCTAGGGCTATTATATCCTAGCTATCGTCGAATATCTCTAGTAGTTTAGATATAAAGAAGAGAAATAGGATTAGTAAAAGGGGTAATCCCTATAGGATCCCTATAGTTACTAGTATTAATTCGCTTTCGTATTCCTTAATTATAATTTTTATAATACGCCCTATTATAAAGGCTTAGATAAACTTAATTATCTAGTTTAGTAGGCCCTTATTTCTTAGGATCTATAGAAGTCTCTTATATAATACGTTATTAAAGGCTCCGCTTAGGTCTAGGCTTAGTATAAATACGGTATATCTAAGGTAAGCTTACTATACCGCTTAGACACTAGAGGTAATTAGGGAGAAGGCTAAAAGGGTTAATCGTTTCTTTCTTACGCTTATTTATATCTACGGTAGTAGCTTCTATACTTCCGCCGCTTCTTATATACATTCTATAACTATCTTTTCTAAAAGCTTTCCTAAGGTATTTTCTAGAGTAATTAGGCGGTAGCTTCATGGGAAAGAGTAGTCTTTTTTCTTTACCTTTTATAAGATAACCATAGCTATTACTTTTAAGTATTTAGGTAGTTCGCATCTTTAAAAATAGGCAGTTATAGCTTCTATAAGTAGTATTACTATCGCTTCTACTATAGCTTTAATTACCTTATTTAGGATCTTATCTAGCCCTAGCGCTTTACTAGTAGGGAGCTTTTATATAGCGTCCTTTATTTCTTTCGCTAATATTATATAGCTTATTTTAATAGGTAGGGAAAGGGGTTAGCTACTAATATCCTCTAGGTCCGCTTGGCCCGTACTTAAAAATAACCTTTTACTAGTATTTTAATTTTTTCCTTATTATTATTTATATACTAGTCCTATTCTATCTGGCGAAGTATAGATAGATAGGGGTCCCTTAGCGTCTCTTTAGCGGCTTACTTACTCTACTTTAATATACGCTAAAGTCCCTTATTATATAGTTTAGTAGAGTCTAAGGTAATTTCTTTTAGAAATTGGCGCTAGTTATTTCTAACCTTTTTTATTATTATCTTCTTAAGCCTATTTATAAGGGCCTTAAAGCTCTATTAGTGGTAGGCTTCGCCTATTATGCTATACTATCGCCTTGCCCTTTAGGCGCCCGTAAGTAGCTAGGCCGCTTTTAGCGATTATTCGCAGTAGGCGTATTTACTAGATTAGGCCTTTAGGTAGTATTCTTCTAGGCACTTACTTATAATCCTTTAAATATCCTTTAGTGATACCTAAGGTATAGCTACTAGCCTATTTATAACTTCCTAAGTATATTTTTCTTAGTTAAGTTTCTTAGTAGCGTATCTCTAGCGATTTCGTTACGCTAGTATGGCGACGTTAAGCGCTATCCGTATAGGTATATAGTTTATAGTAATTACCTATATATCTTCTAGTCCACAGAACTCTAGTCGGTCTATAAGTAATTCTTATATAAATATAAAAAATGGGCTGGAAGAGCACTGCCCAGTCTTACGACTGGGCCCCTACGCGCGACACGCATGGTCCGCACAATGCGCGGTTCTTGTCGCCAGCCAACGACGAGCAAGAAGGAAATACACAAGCAGCCACGACCCTGAAGACGAGAGACGATATAAAGACACAAGAAACCAGTTAAAGAATACCCTAAAAAAAGAAGCAAGGAATAACTAGAGACGGTTTATAAACGAGCACACTTCTAACCCGAGCCTCCCCCATAACAAAGGCCTTTGGGCTATGGCGAAATGGGCAAAAAAAAAGGCAAGGCGCCTAGTAGAAGACCTATACCTACTACCCCTACGAAGAGCAGGGGAATTATAGGCCACTAACAACAACAATAAGAAGGTAAAGATCCTTATAGAAAGGTTCTTCCCCTAACTAGCTCTAGCAGACCTCAGTAACATTATGGGTAAAACACTAGTAACTTACTTACGGGTTAACAGCGATATAATAATAGAGGAAATGGCCAGAACTATTAGCCGCCTTTTAAACAATATAGTACTAGGACCAGATGGGATTCTAAATAAGGCCTTAAAGACCTGTGGACCACTTATAGTACCCTAGCTTGCAGATATAGCTAGAGCATGCTTTACCATAGGCTACTACCTACAACTTAGAAGATCTATAACGACGGTTATCCTGCAAAAAAAAGGTAAAGTAGATTACTTAGTCTCAGGAAGCTACCGCCCTATTGCCTTAGAAAACACCCTTAGCAAGATCTTAAAAAGGGTAATAGTGGACCGTATAGCAGATATGGCTAAGAAACACGCCCTACTACTACAAAGCTAAATAGGGGCAAGAAAGAACCGCTTAACACTATTAGCACTTACGCTACTTACTGCTACCATTAAATCTATATGGGCGATATAAAGGGACTTTATAGTATTAATACTTAGCCTAGATATTAGTGGCGCCTATAATAACATGCCCTATAAGCGTCTTCTATATATCCTTAGGGCAAAGGACTTCCTAGAATAAATTATATAATTTATCCAAGGGTTTATAGGCCAGAAAGAAATATTACTGGTCTTTAGCGGATACTAGAGCCCCCCTATTATAGTTACAATAGGAATACCATAAGGATTACCCCTCTTGCCTATACTCTTCCTCTTTTTTATAAGTAACCTGCTTAACTCCTTTAAGGAAGGGGCAACCTAGGGGATAGACTTCGTTAATAACATAAACCTAATTATATACAGGCTAACAGCCGCAGAGAATTGTAGAACACTAGAGAAAGCCTATAATACCTATATAGAATAGGTAAGACAATATAGAGTCTAATTCTTACCAGAGAAATACCAGCTAATCTACTTTATAAGAAAACGTAACCAATCTGCAGATCTCTAGCATATAATCCATATTTAAGGCTTTAGGGGTTAACCAGTTTAGGGCCTAAGGGTATTAGAAGTATGGGTAGACAGCAAGCTCTAATAGAGCGTATATACGGTATAAGCGGCCCATAAGGGCTAAGTATAGTATATCGCATTATCTAGGATTATTAATTCTATATGGGGCCCATGCTTCTAGAGGTCACGCCTATTATATATAGCAGTTGTCTAGCCAACCATAACGTATAGATCCAGTATTTAGGCCATTAGAGAAACTAAGAAAGGCCCCCCTAAATCACTCCTTAAACTACTCTAAAAGGTCTAAACAGCCTACCTCTAGAGTATAATAGGCGGGTATAAGCGAACGGCCACAGTACTGCTAGAGAAGGAAGCCAATATCCCTCCCCTATAACTACATATTAAAGCCGCTGCAATATAAAGGGCGTAAAATAAATATAACTCTAATATTATAAAGTATATTAAGACACGCCTAAATAAACTATGGAGGGACCTAAGGGTGCCCTATAGGAGAATAAACTAACAACCCTAAAGTAGGGAAGATATATTAGAAAAACAGGCAAAGAAAGCAGAAGAAGAATGGTGCTGCTTTAGGGCCTAGGCCTATATAGAGAAGGAAGGGAGACGCGCAAGAGGCTAGTAAAGATAATAGTAAGAGAGAGAAAGGAGCCAAAGTAGAGCATAAAGGAATGCTAGGAAACCATCTACTATAATATAATACTGGTTGGACCAACGCTAGAGAGGTATATAGGAGTTAAAGGTACAGAGGCTAACTTAGGTAAGAGGAACCCAAGCTATAGCATGGTTAACGCTATAGGGGGTAAACACTTAAGGGCTCTAAAAAGGCCTAATAAAGGCAGAGAATATAATAGCAACACTCTTAAGAACAGGAATAATAGGACTAAAAGATTGGCTCTACTAGGTAGGTGTTTTAGTAGGTAGCCTAAGATATAAATATAGCTGGCCAAGACAGACACCAAAATATATAATACTATTATGCCCCCTATATACCAACCAAGAAGCAATGCTCTTAGTAGCTGGTACAGAGAACTATACTATACTGCTCTTAATATAAAAAGGCCTTAAAGCGGTTACCTAGTAGCTTATTAGCTAAAATGTACTAGACCAGTTCCGGGTTACAAAGGAAATAGTAATAGAGGGTAAAGGGGCAAGTTATAGGCGCCCCCTAATAACTCTACAGTAGTAGAGTAAAGTTTGCAATACTAGTGCGTCTATAGGCTTGTTACGGCAGCAGTGGTTCCTAAGGAGGTTAAAAAGTAAGGTAGAAGAGTACTACCAGTAACTCGTAGGCGCTAAGTAGGCAAGTCCTAAAAGGCGGGGAGATGGATTATGGGGTTTTCTTAAATAGAGTTTTCTCCCTATATATAAATAAGGAGTAGTCCGCGTGGGCCTAATAGGGATCCAAATTGGACGTTAAGCAATGAATAATAATAATATATAAATATAAAGTTAATTATACTCTCTTAGGTTCCTCTTTTCTAAGTAGGTTTACTAGTTAGGGTAGTTAGGGTAAGGCCTCGCGTTTCTAGCCCGTTTAGTAAGTAGGTTACCTATACTTTAACTATAGCCTACTGCTCTCCCTATGCTATATAGTATGCGTTAAAGTCCTTTAGGACTATTACCTCGCCTTCTACTATATTAATAGTCTATTAAAGTGGTTCCTATATAGTAATTTAGCTCTAATCTGTTATGGTACTATTATATATAACCTAAAAAGGGGCCCTAGTTAGGGGTTCGGCTAAAGGCTTAGCTAATATTATATATATTGACGTGTCCTTTCCTCTACCTTCTTTTGCTCCTTATCTTAATATCCAAGTCTATAGACTACTAATCGTATAGGCGTGCGCTGTTGCTTTATACTGTGCTAGTACCTCAATTAACTAAGTTACTATAACATAATTGGTAGCTAGTTATAGTTTATCTATATTAGGGCTAATATTATAGTAGCTCTATATATCGATACGTTAACTAACTAGGAAGTATATATGTATAGCTAGGTTAGGTTCGTATAGGGGGTAGTATCCTTTTAGTTAGTATATTTTACGTGTTTGCTTATTATATACTAGTTCTTATAGAGCTATTATTTAGTATTCTTCTAGGTCTAGGCTAATAAATAGGGGCTATATTACTCTATAATTTAAGTATCCACAGTTATATTATACTATTATTAGTCTAGTAACTTATAGGTATCTTCCGTTCGCCTCTAGAACGTCTTAGCTAGGGCTATTATAATTAGGATTCTTTACTAGAATAGGTCTCTAGCGGCGTTAGTACTACCTTGCGGGCGTCCTACGCTCCGCTTTACTGCTAGTTAGGTAGAGGGTGCACCTATTAAGGTAGGTACTCTAAATCTCTTTCTTTATACGACTATTTAGCCACCTTTGCCTATTATACTTAGCTCCTTCTCCTTATATACATTTCCCCATAACATAGCTATAACCTAGTATAATTAGGCTTATCTTATCTTAGTAGCTTTTAAGTATACTAGGAAGGTCTTATAAGCTATCTTCTACTATACTTTATAGTCTTTACTACAGTTTACGTATCCAGCTCCCTTATCCTTAAGGTAGTCCTTTATCTTATATATATTGGCGCACTATCTATATGTAAGGGATATTATTGCGGTCACCTTAGGTTGCCTTTAGGACAACCCCCGGACACCCCTTAGACGTCCGTCGGTCACGTGCCAGAGGCACGTGCCCGTAGTATATAGTCTCCACGATCCCTAAGGCCTCACCTCCTTAAGGATTCGTCTCTCTTACCAATCTATCCTGTTCCACAATCGTGTCCTTATAGCCCCCTGTCTATAAAGTCCCCTTACATTTAAATCCTTCCTACTCCATTTAGAAGGGTAGCTGGCTTTAAGGACTAGATTGTTAATTTATATCTTTTGTTTATATCCACCATTCTCCCTTAAAATCTCGCGACAACCTAAATGGAAACTCTATAAATACCTTATAGAAAGCCGTTGCGCCAAGGCAGGAAGGTCCCTCCAATAGTAAGAGATTGCGACAATATAAACCTCTAGGTAAGACGGCCGAATAAGCCCTAATACCTAGATGCACTAAGAGCTTAAAGACTCTCGCACACCTATAGTTACCAGCAACGCTAAGGAAAACTCAGACACCCTCTACAACGGTCATAATACTGCTAGAAAGCAGCCGGAACCCCTTTGGCCCTATTTAGGCCAATTGGAAAATTAAGCGCTAGAGGTAAATTTAAGATCTTCCCCTAAATCAGAAATGCTAGTAGAGGAATATACTAATGCGCCTAATTAGGGACCTAACCGGAACCCTCCCAGAAGACCACTGGCCTACAATTGGCATAGTGGCGGCGCACAGACTATTTATAAGCTAAGCGGGCCTACCCCTTTGGGTAATCCAACCTAACTACTGACTTAAGACTTAAGCCTCGCAGGGAAACCCGTATTAGCTACTAGTACTAACACTACCTTTGTAGCTAGAGCTTCCCTGGGCCTAAGGTTGGAAAGTTAAGAGCCCCACACCAATTTTCTTTAAGGAGGATATTGGGAAGCTGCTGCAAGGCTCTTAGAAGCCATGTGGGAAGGAGCCACTAATAAATATATCAGAAACCTTTAGGGGTAGGTCTAGATCTGGCAGAGCTTAATCTAGGCTAGATAAAATCTTTTATAACCTAGCTAAGGCTAAGGGCCTTCTGGGGGATACCCAGTACCTACCTGAGGAGGTATAGAAGACTTAGAGAGGTATTTATGCAGTAAATGAAAAAAGGATATAGACTGACTGGCTAAGGCCTTTAGTAGCCTAGAACTCCGCTATAGACCTAACGCCTAACAGTTGGACGATTGGGTTTATAAAATGGATAACTTCTTTAAAATGCTAATAATATAAGACGATACCAAAGAGCGTACTTAATGGATTATTAGTAAGATTAAAGATTAATCCCTAAACTAGATTGCACTAAATCAGCTTAATAAAGAGCAAATTACTATATAGCCGCAGCTGCAAACCTTCCTAAAGAAATGGACTCAAGATCCGTATGTTATATAATATAATAATACAGAGCTATTCTGGAATGGGATACAGCTTAACCGCCACAATTTCCGCTAGTTTATAAACTTTGTGGAAACTTGTGCTTAATTAATAGATCTAGAACCCTTTAAAAACAAGGACGGTAGCATCTATAAGAAGGAGAAGATTGGATTTATCTAGGCTAGAATTAAGCTAGTAATTTGTGACAAAATAAAGCGCGTGGGAGTCCTATTATGGATCACCACCTATGCGGATTTTGAATAAGCGGTTCTAAACGCTGAGGATACGGTAAGGAACCAGACCTCTTCCGGTAAGAAGCCAGGGGGTAACTAGAAGCGCGGGTACTCTAATAGCAACGTAGGGCAGACCCAAGCTCCAAAGAAGCCGTTCTTAAAGAGAAATCCAGAATAGTTAAAGTTAGGGACCTTAAGCAATGGGAAAGACTCCTGGGGCCAACCCAACACCTATTTGGTACCCTTATGGGAACACCCTAAAAAGTTAAAAGAAAACTTCTCCAGAGGCAAACCTAATTAGAAAAACAAGTAGGGTGATAACTATACTAATAATCCAAAAAAAGAAAAGCCCTAGTCGTAGACCTCTCCCGGCTATAACTAGGGCAAGATACGGAAGGAGAGACTCTCCGTATTGCTATTAAGCTAGAAATGGTACTCCCTATGGGCGAGGTACATCAGTTCCAAATACTATATAATAGCGGCGCCGAAATCAATCTTATATAATATAATTTGGTAAAAGAGTATAAGCTTATTCTATTACTAAGGTGGCGGAAGCCTATTATAGGGTTCCTGGATGAGTATTAGATCAAACTATATAGTGCCTATAAGCTTATAGTGTTAGTGGCTAATATACATAACCGCACTAAGGTGGTCGGCCCGCAACCTTTCTAGGTGGCTGACTTCGTAGGCTATAACCTCATTCTTAGATATCCTTGGCTTGCGGAAGCAGATCCTAAAATACGCTTTAAGACAAGAGCCTTTAAATAGTGGAACAATAAAGAATTAGAAGGGCGTATTTCACTAATAAGCTTAAAAGATATCCTAGAAGATATAGCTCTAGGAGAATAGTATACGCTCTACACCTAAAGGAGTATTAGATCCAACCCCTATTCTATAATAAGATAGGTATAGAGCCTAGTATAGGCGATAACCCTTCTGTAATGGATACCCTACGAGGAACTACTGGACAGGTCACAGAGATATTATAGGGAGGCAGCGATTTTAAAGATCTTATAAGATACTTCTACCGCCATAAGCTACTCTGGCTTAAGCAATATGTAGAGAGTATACTATGATACTTTAAATGCTGTGTTAAAGAGTTCCCTATCCTCTACTGGCTACCACATGAAGCTATTTAACGTATAGTAGCAACTATGTATGAACAGCCACTATAGTGCGTGACGCTGCCCGCGAGCGTCTTGAGGGACCTCTAGGACCTACCTGACGATAACGTAGAGGATAAGCGTGACCCTGACCTATTAAAAATTCCGTTAGGCCTAAGGGACTTACTTAGGGTATTTTTAGGCAGATGAGCTAAAGTCCTTTAGCAGAACTTGGAATACAATTATGTAATTGATTTAAAAGAAGGCAAATAACCGCTAAACCTTCCTATCTATAACCTCTCTCGCAAAGAGCTTGAGATCCTACGGGAGTACCTTGATGGCTTACTGGAAAAGGGATGGATACAGCCCAGTAAGTCGCCAGTAGGCGCGCCAATCCTCTTTGTCCTAAAACCAGATGGGACTATAAGGCTATGCGTAGACTACTATAGCCTTAATAAGATTATAATTAAGAACCGTTACCCACTACCACTGGTTAGTGAAATGCTGGATTGACTATCTAGGGCGAAGATCTTTATAAAGCTGGATCTATAAGACGCCTATTATAGGCTCTGTATCAAAGAAGGGGATAAGTAGAAGACCGCTTTTAAGACCTAATACGGCCACTTTAAGTATATGGTAATGCCTTTTGGGCTAGCTAATACGCCTGCGACATTCTAATTGTATATTTACAGAGCCTTAGGGGGACTAGTTGACCGTATATATATTATCTATCTAGATAACATTCTAATCTACTTAGAAGATAAGGATTAGTATAAGCAACACGTCCACTAAGTACTAGAACGCTTGGATAATTAGGGCCTCTACGCTAAAGCATTAAAGTGTGTCTTTAATACTAAGCAGGTTGAGTTCCTGGGGTATATTGTAACGCCTATAGGTATAGTCATGGACCTAGTACAGGTGCAGACGATCTAAGAGTGGCCGGAGCCAGAGAGCTACTAGAATATTTAAGTGTTCCTAGGCTTTGCTAATTTTTATAGGCGCTTTATCTATAACTACTTGGACGTCGCCTAATACCTATCTAACTACGTTGCTGAAGCTTCCTAAGACCTGGCCTAGAAAGCAAAAAGCTTAAAGGCAGGAAGGAAGAAAACCAAAAAGGGACTAACTAAATAGTACAAACCATAGACATGGCCCAGAAAGGTATAGGAAGCCTTTTAGGAACTACACGCAAAGTTTATAAAAGCTCCACTATTGCGGCATTTCAACCCAGATTAGCTACTAATAATAGTTACTAATATATTAAATTTTACCCTTGTTAGTATCCTACTGTAACCTAATAGGTATCCGGACGCTACCTAGCTCTACTAGAGACCGGTAGTATTCTACAGCAGAAAATTCCAGGGACCTAAAGTTAGGTATTATACCCACAATAAGGAACTGCTAGCTATAGTCAACTGCTTTAAATAGTGGCAATACTACCTTAAGCACGCAAGCCATACCACTTATATACTCTCAGATTATTATAATCTACGCTACTTCATAACTATGAAGGAGCTTACACCTTAACAAGCTAGATAGGCAGAGGAGCTCGCGTGATTTAACTTTAAGATTGAATATAAGCTAGGGGAAAATAACCCTGCTAATAGACCGTCACGACAGCTAGACTATACCAAAGGCTTTAAAACGGGAGAAGGAAAACAGATAATAGATATCTTACTCCCTATATTGCAGAACAAGCTCTGGGTGTGGGATACTTAAGTACCCATAGCTCCACGCACTAAGTCTTAGGTGGTGCAAACCCTATTAGCTTCCACTAACGTCCCGGCTGGTACCCAGTCCGTGGCTAATAAGGGTCTAAAGATACCTAAACAGGACGTCCCTAACACAAGTTTGGAACCTAGTAATATACTACTCCTAATTGCTAAGCTATCCCCTTAAACTAAAGGTGAAGCTATAGAGCAATTGGAATTTAGAGCCCTGTAATAACCAAAAGACTTTAACCTTATAGCGGCCTTCCTGACGTATGTGCACTAAAGAGTTATAAGATCTATAGTACTATCTAGTCGCGTATTTAGAGCAGTATAAGATAAAACAGCTTTCACCTAGGAACTATCTAAAAGGTTAACGGATCTTATCTATAAGGTGCAATAGAGGGACGCCTCCTATGCTATCTTTAATGCGGAAGTAGACCGGAAACGTGACGGAAAGGAAGCTAAAAGGTGCTAAAATTGGGAACTAGACCTAATGGGCCTATTACGTAGAAATGGCAAGGTTTGGGTGCTATAAGAAGCAAATCTACAATAGAAGATTCTTATAAAGAATTACAATAATCCTCTAGGCGGCCACTATGGTCAAGCTAAAATAGTAGAATTACTTTAACGCAAATACTATTAGCCAAAGCTTAAGCAGGAAGCAAAGGAGTACATTAGCCACTATAAGAAGTGTCAAGTATACAAAATCCGAAGGCATAAGCTATAGGGTTTACTTAAATTAGTTCCCCCCGCTAGTAAGCTATAGCAATATTACGCTATGGACTTTATTACGGATCTCCCGCCCTTAAAAGATGGGTAAGGATGAACATATAATTCGGTCCTGGTACTTATTAATAGGTTTTTAAAGTACGTCTAATACCTTCCTATTAACAAGACAATTAACGCACAAGCGCTTACCAGCCTAATTAAGGAGAAATACTTTCTTAAAGTAGATTAGCCATACTCCATTATTACTAATAGGGGCAGCGTCTTTATAAGCCAGTACTAGTCAGATCTATGCTTTTATTTAAAGATAGACTACCGCTATAGTACAGCTTTCTATCCGCAGACAGATAGGTAAATAGAACGCTAGAACTAGGAACTGGAGTCTTATCTATAAATGTATTTAAACTACCAGTAAGATAATTAGTGTAAGCTACTTCTGTACGCAGAGTACGCTTATAACTTAAAGCAATATTTATTGTATTAGTTTGCACTAATCCAGATTGCCTATAGCGTCTAACTATTAGGATTTGATAGTATACCCGATGATTACTGGCTAAGGCCGCAGGATTAATTATGGGATCCTACCGGGAAGTCTAAGGACATCCACCGGAGAGTACAAGGATACCTTAAGGAATGGGAGAAGTAATGGAAGTATGTGAAGCAGAGCCTATAAGATGCGCAAGAGCAGTAGAGACTTTAGTACAACTGTAAACACCAGGATAAGCATTTTGGCGTAGGCGATAAGGTTCTATTACGTTTAATAAATATTAAAACCCGTCGACTATTAAAGAAGCTTAATATAAGATACCTAGGTCCCTTCTAAATTAAGGAACGAATTGGTAAGCTAGCCTACTGTCTCTAGCTACCCCTATCTATGGCCTATATATATCTAGTATTTCACGTAAATCTACTAGAGCTATGGCACAAACCACCGCTAGAAAAGAACTTCCGTCTAGGCCCAATTAAACACCCTAAAGTGGTGGGCGAGCGGTATAAGGTTAAAGCTATACTACGCCATAAGTCTGTTAAGAACAAGCTTTAATATAAAGTTAAATAGCTAGGCTGGCCCGCTAAGGACTCTATATAGGAACCAGAGGATCACCTTAATTATTACGAAGATATTCTAAAAGAATATTAGGACTAAGGTCTGTAATCTATAAATCGCAGAAAGCGCTCTGATACTATAGTGTCATCGCAGTCTATAAAGAAGACTCGCGCAAAGAGCAAGAAATAGGTTAAATTAGATATGGAACGGACAGGCTCCGGAAACTATAAGGATTGATTAGGGCTACGGCCCAAGGCAGAATAGGTCCTTAGCCTTTTTACATATATAGCATAGAATTGATAGGGCATTTTACTAGAATTGCATTCCTATTTATTAGTCTATATCAGGAATAGTATTCCTATGCCTTCCCAAATGCCTTACAAGGCCTTTCTGAGCACCAGTCAAGATCCTCAATTGCTACTATGTACAAGAATAATCCTAAATGCCTAAATTAAAAGCCACTATGCCTTATCCTTAGGTGTAGGATTAGTATCCATTGGCCCACCAAGTAATAGCTAACGAGAATGAGATCCAGATCCCTTTATAGGGGTATAGGTAGGCATGAAAATAGGGGCAGGCCGATAAGGTATAGAAGGAGTAGAGACTCTTAAACGCTTAGCACCAATATTAGGTCCAAACCAGTACCAATGAAGTTCCTAAGGCGTAAGCTTGTAGTTAATAAAGACACGCTTAAGCCCAGAATAAACGGAGACGTTGGCTAGCTGGTAAAGTCTAAAACCACCAAGACCTTACTATGGCAACCGTTAGTGACCCATCCGCTAGGTACCCAAAGGGTAACCTACCTAATACCGCATTATATTGTGCTCTTTCGAAACTTGACGCGTATGCGCGAACTCCTTTTTATGGTAAATGGCGACCTTCTTCTTATTACCCCCATCCTTTACCCTATCCTCAGTATACCAACCTTGCTCCTTTATTAGGCGTTGCTGGCTGGCTTGCTAGGAATTGTGGGCGGTGTAGATAGCTATGGCATAGTCTCGAATTTGACCCAGACGTTTAGCATTAGCGCTGGAATAAGAGAGAGCCCGGGCAATATAGTAGTCAAGGACATTAAAGGATTGTCGCCACTTAGGCCCAGGCTATTAAAGCCTAAAGTTAGCAATGGAAACCTATTAAGGATAGGAAAGCTCACCTTAACGCAACTGCCGCTCTTAGTACGCATGCATCGATTACAAGGACTAAAGGTGTTAGACCTTATATAGTAGGTCTTGTTATAAGCGTCCAGAATCTTCTTATCAGACTTCTGGTCTTTTGAGGATATGTAGGCAAAGTCATTTAGGTAGGACTAGCACCAGTTGCCGGTCAGCAGAGGTTGGGGTTCTATATATAGCGGCAGGGCTAGAATACGCTGAGGAATTAGCTTAGAAGAGTAGTTAGCAGGAGAATAAAGAGGCATATTGAATTAATAATGGAAAAAAATAAAATCTTGATAATATATCGAAGATACGTCCAAAATTGGACGAAGGTTGATGATGGGAAGTAAGGTGTTAAGGAAAAGGAGCAGCTTAATAAGCAAGATGTCTCTATACTTTACCTTCCAATACCCTTCTAGTAAATAGCCGCAACCTTGCCGATATAACTCTGTTACAATAGCGTAATTCAGAAGGAAGGAAACACGCGTATACGCCATTTAGCTATTACTTCCTTACAAAAACCAATTACGCGGCCAGGGAAGGCAATTAAGACGTTAATTACAGACGTATATAGGTTAAATTATACCTAAACAAGATAAGTCTCTTTAATTGACTGATTGATTACCTAACCGTATATAATAGCCCGAGGGCAAATATGGGAGTAATGCGTTAGTGACGTAGGGAATTATAAGAAAGGATTATAAGATTACAGATTATATCCTAATAGTTAAAGACGACGGTAAGCCAAGGCCCTATACGTTAAATCCTATATTAAAAGGTTCTATGGAACCATATTAGGAACACCAAATTGCCTATAACACTCGCGATTGATTGCAGACCGGCATAAAGGCTTAAAAGTAGAGTTGTATAAAAATCCTTAGGTTAGCCTAGGTAGTTAACCGTATGCTTCCAGCAGGCTTTTAATAGGTCTCCTAGTAATCCTCGCGTCTTTTCTCCAGTTATGTTTTTTCCTTATTAAGGTTTTTAGGAGTTCAAAGCAGGGGTTAGATAGATAGATAATATATAACAGCATACCGATATCTCTCTAAACCCCTTTTAGGACGAGCCCTTATAATCTCCCTCTACCGCAAGGTAATGGCGATCGGGGGCCGACCACAAGAAGGGGGGGGGCAATGTAAGGGATATTATTGCGGTCACCTTGGGTTGCCTTTAGGACAACCCCCAGACACCCCTCAGACGTCCGTCGGTTATGTGCCGGAGGCACGTGCCTGTAGTATATAGTCTCCACGATCCCTAAGGCCTTACCTCCTCAAGGATTTATCTCTCTTACTAATCTATCCTGTTCCACAATCGTGTCCTTATAGCCCCCTGTCTACAAAGTCCCCTTATACTATACCTTTCCTATCTCCTGTATACGTTCTAGGTATAGCCCTACTACTAGTATCTAAAGTATTAGCGTACTTAGACTGCGTAGTAGTATAGCCAAGCTTTATATTAGAGGCTATCTATAACTATTTCTTTATATACTACTACCGCCTATATCTTCTAGGTTAGTAGGTTAATTATTAGGGTACCGCGTATTTTAACCCTTTAGAACCCTAGGGATACCCCTATATATATAGTGCGTACTTTATAGAACTAAGCAACTTTAGATATTGTAATTCCTAAGACTAGTTTTTTAGTGGCCTCTATAATTTTTAGATAAGTTATAAGTTTATAGCGCCTCGTCCGCTTTCTACTTATATATTAAGGGGTACTCTAATTACTTTAACTAGGTAGTCCTAGCGGAGGATCTTATACTTAGGGGTGTCTCTTTAGGTAATAGCCTAGTTCTTTACCTATTAGTTAGGGAGTATAAACTCTATATCCCTACTATATAGGACCTTTACTGCTACTGCCTTTAGTATATATATACTAATTAATATAAGGAGCTATTCTAGCTCTACTCCTACTACCTCTAGTATTAGGACCCTAACTATAGACCTTACGGGTGCTACACTAGGAAGACGCTAAAGAGGCGCCGGTTAGACGCTGGTAGTAATATTAGCCTATAAGGGCTTTATTATATGCGTTATTAGTATTCCCTATAATTTTATAGCGTCCTTAATGCGCCTAAGTCTATCCTCTACGGCATTCTAGTTCCTATTATACCTTATCTACAGTTTTTAAGTGATTTATCCTACCTATTAGGCCGTACGCGCTACCTCTACGCGTAGGTATTTATCTTCTCCCTTTTCTAGATCTTCTTTAATGTCTTTTAGAATATTTATAAATTTCTACCATTTCTAGTCATTGTCCTTTAGTTATTGTAATTAAGTCGCCCCCTATTATATTTATTATAGTGTCGCGTTTTTCTATATATCAACCTACCTTTAAGTTTGCTACGACCCTTATAAGTCGCGTAGGCTTTCTAGATATAGTGCCTATATTAGTTCTAGGGCATATTATGCCGTAGATTCAATTAGGAGTGGTTATTTCTTTATTAAATAAGTAGTACGCGTATTCTGCTACTATAGTGGCTTTTTCCCCTTATCTAGCTTTTAAAGACTATAATTATAAGGTCTAATAGAAGGAAACCTTTATATAAGCTATAATATAATTCCCTAGTAAAGCGTAGAAAGGATTTAGAGCGCCTAAAGTAGATAGTATATACTAAATTTAGGTATAGGCTCTATCGCATTCCGCTTTATTAATCTAGATTATACTATAAAGAGTTTATTAAGTATATAAGCTTTAAGTAGTAAGCTATTTAATTTTAACTATATATATACTTTATACGTTATAATAATTTTTTAATATTATAGTAGAATTACTAACCGCCCGTAAATAAGATTAATTAGTTATATTTAAACTATATATCCATAGACGAAATTAACGGTATAAGGAATAGAATACCTATTAGTATTAGTATTAGCATTATTTCGCTTTTATAGCCCTTAAATACTATTTTAGTAGTACGCCCTATTAGTAAGGCTTAAGTATACTTAATTATCTAGTTTAATAGGCCCTTCTTTTTTAGAATCTATAAAAGTCTCTTATACTATTATACAGTAAGTATAAGTAACAATAATATATAACGAAGTAGATATTATTAAGCTATATATATAAACTATATAATAAAGTTAAGATATTATATAAGGAAAAAAAGTAAGGGAATAGGAAGAAGAGGTATATATTATTAACTTAGTTACTTAGTTAATACGTATATAAAATAGAATGGGATTTAGGTAGCGATTATTACGGTTCTAGTAGAATTTAGTAGACTTAGTATAAGGGGACTTTATAGATAGGGGGCTATAAGGTATAATTATATAAATAGGATAGATTAAGAAAAGAGACAAATCCTTAAGGAGGTAAGGCCTCTAGAATTGTAAAGACTATATACTATAGGGTATATACCTCTAATACGTAACCAGCAACTATCTAAGGGGTATCTATAGGCTATCCTAAGGACATTTTAAGGCAACCGTAATAATATCCCTTATATTGCCCCCCCCTTCTTATAATCGGTCTCTAATCGCTATTACCTTATGGTAGAGGGAGATTATAGAGGGCTTATCCTAAAAGGGGTTTAGATAAGTATTAGTATACCGCTATATATAATCTAGCTACCTAACCCCCTACTTTAAACTCCTAAAAAATCTCTATAAGGAAAAAATATAACTAGAGAAAAGATGTAAGGATTACTAAAAGACTTATTAGAAGCCTACTAGAAGCGTACTGGTAACTACCTAGGTTAACCTAAGGACTTTTATATAACTTCTATTTCTAAGCCTTTATACTAGTCTATAATTAGTTACGAGTATTATAGGTAATTTAGTATTTCTAGTATAGTTTTGTAGAACTATTAGTATAGGATTTAATATACAGGGTCTTAGCTTGCCATTATCTTTAACTGTTAAGATATAATTTATAATCTACTCTTATAAACTGCTATATTACTAACGCGTTACTTCCACGTTTACCCTTAGGCTATTAGATACAGTTAAGGAGACCTATCTTTTAATATTTAAAGCATATGCTTCTAAATCTAGTGGTCCCGTACTATATAGTTAGGGTCGCTCTACCGCTTAGTAATAGGAGGGACATTTTATAATAGCACTTATAGCTATAATATAATCGTTAAAAAACGCCTCTAACGTTATTCTTCGATACTATAATATTATTTCGGTATAATTTAACCCATTATTCGTCTTTAATTAACGTCTTAGTTGCCTTCCCCTAACCGCGTAATTAGTTTTTATAAGGAGATTATAGCCGAATAGCTTATTATTCTTTCCCTTCCTTTTAAGTTACGCTATTATAACGGAGTTATATTAGTAAGGTTGTGGCTATAAGCTAGCAGGGCATTAGGCGGTAAAGTATAATACCTTACTTATTAAGCTTAATCCTTTTCCTCTATACCTTACTTCCTATTATTAACCTTTATCTAATTTTAGACTTTTACTTTTTTTCTATTATTATTTTAATATACCTCTTTATTCTCCTACTAACTACTCTTTTAAGCCAATTCCTTAGCGTATCCTAGCCCTACTGTTATATATAGAACCTTAGCCTCCGCTAACTTATAACTAGTATTAGTCCTACCTAAATAACTTTATATATACCTCTTCTAAGGACCAGAAATTATTATAACGTTTATATAGAACAGTTTATTTATAAAAGAGTTAAATAATTAATAATCTTAACATAATTAATAATTAATGCTTCTAATAAGCCCCTAGGGCTTTAAGCTATAAAGAGACTTTACAGTGCACGTAACCTACGCCTTTAGAGAATATAGATTATCTAATATACCCCCTTAGCTTTAAGCTCTTTAAGGTTAAAGCTAACTACCTTCTCGTGTCCGTTAATGAGTTAATTAAACCGTAATCTTATCTAAATCCTTCCGTCTTGCTCTAATCTTCTCCCTTAAGTCCTCTAGTTGCTTCTCCTTATTTAGCTGCTCCTTAATATTCACTATTCCAATTATATTAACGAAGCTTTAAAACCTCTGCTTAGGTAGGGCCTTTATAAGTCTATTAGCGATTATCTCCTTTATTGCTATTTATTAAAATCGAACTTGTCTTATTACGTATTCCTAACATAGCTAGTATTAATAGATATTAACGTGTCAGAGCCTCGTAATTAGCTTTGCCGTGTCTTCTATAATTAGTTAGAGTATTTAGGTATTGTCGCATTTAATAATTAAGGGCTCATTTAGCCTTAACATTATTACTTTAAATAGCCTGCTAATAAAGATAGCTTTCTTTACTATCTATAATAGGGCTAACAACTCGGCCTCTGTACTTAACGTCGTAACTATACCCTACTTATTTACTCTCTAGGCGATTAGTCCTCTAAATAGCTTTATAATATATCCTTGCGAGCTTTTTCTATTAATGGAGTTGTCCGCGAATAATATATTGCTAGTATAGATAAATAATTGCGCTTTGCTTCTACTATCTCTATTATCTTATCCTTAGTTATATATTCCTTTATCTTTCCCTCTACCGTTTATTCCTTCCTTATCTCCTTTATAGTAGATTGCTCTGCTCCTTATACTATATAGGTACTAGATAACTCTGTCTACCGCTTAATAGTACTCTTAGCTTAGGTTCTAATTAAACCTTACTAGCCGTAATACTATAAAAGCAATATCTAGACGCGTTATAGTGGCTATATAGAGTACTAAACCCAATTTTCTCTAATATAGTATTGTAGAGGCTAGTAGGGATATAGGACGGACCAATAGGTCTATATTAGGGGATGGACGCGTTAGACAGATTAATTAGTAATTAGTAGAGAGGAGTTCTAATTCTGCTATCAGAGTATCTAGAAGACGCCCTTTAAGATTTATCTTATACTAGTTAGTAATCTTCTTAATATAGGCTTTTTAGGATAGCTATAGAAGCCTCTAGCTATAATTATATAGTATATAGATTCCTAGGAACCATTTTAGTTCGCTAAGGATACTTATCTAGTATTTCTTACTTAGCTCCTTAATTGCTTTTTAAGCTTTCTTTTTATCTATCTTTTAGTAGCAGAAGACAATATTATTAACATAGAAGAAAATAACTATTCCTCCTTTTAGTATAATATATAGCTTTTATAGAACCTCTTTAAAACCTAATTTGTTTAATAAGCTTATAAGATTCTTTTGCCATAATAGAGAGGATTATTATAGTCCATAAAGGGCTTTTCTTAAGCATAGTACTTTATCTATCTTTCCTTTACTAACCCCTAGCGGTAGCTTTATATAGATGACTTTGTTAAGATTATAATAGACAAACGCGTTAACTGTATCTATCTATATTGTCTCTAGGTTAAATTTTGCGGTAATCGCCATTAGGGTCCTAAAGGTTGTGCTCGCCAATGTAGTAGCCTTTGTAGGTAGGTCTCCTGGGGCCTATTGATTTTTATATACTACTAAGCGTGTCTTATATTTCTAAAGGAACCCATACTTATCTATCTTGTGGATAAACACCTACATTAAGCTAAGGACCTACTATCCCTTTCCGTGCTTCTTATCTACCCCCTAAAACAACCTTATTTAATAATGGGATTGTAGGTAGGCTTATTAAGCCTCTTAGAACTATTCTTAAAGAGGGTGCGTATTAAGGTTATGGATTAACTAAGGTGGCGGAGGTAAGTTCTTTCTGTGTAGTCTAATATTATATATTCTGCCTAATTTTAGCTTACTATTGTTAAGTTAACTGTTAAGGTTAAACTTTCTTCCTACTAAGAACGCGCCATAATAGGTTAAGGTGATCCTTTTGGTAATAAAGTCTTTAAACTTATTATCGCCGGCTTTTTTAAATAAGTCTTTAACCAAGTTGTTAAACATCCCCTAAATATAAAACCTATCTCCTACTTAGTTAATAATGTTCTAATTAGTATCTTATATATCTAACTTTGTAGGATACTTGACGTAAAAAGCATATGGAGATTCTTCGTCTTCCTCTGTTAGAGGTGGTATATAATATATATCTTTAAGGGCTCTTATAAGCTTAAAATCTGCTAACTTATTAAAGGCTTAAACTGGCTTATTAACGTCGTCGTCTTTCTCTTAAATTAACGGTTTAAATACCTTTTTATTATCTTCTAGAAGAACCTCGTTCTTAGTTGGGGTATTAGAGAGTTAAATCTTCTTAATTAGCGTATAGGTCCTTTAAGATATCCATTTACTTGCCATTAAAGAACATCTTTTTATTAAAGATGATATCTCTAATAGAGATAACAATACCGTTATATAGGATCTAGATCTTGTAGATATTAGTAGAGTTATAGCCAATAAGGTAGCTGATATGGGCTTACGGATCTAGCTTGCTTAGCCTTTTTTTCTTTAGCTAGGCGTCTGTTGTTATTGCGTACGCCCTATAGCCGTAGGCTTTTAGGTGCGCTAGTTGTGGTTTTCTTAATCTTCTATTTACTAGGTAGGTATGGAACCTCTTATATAGCGATTTCCATCTATTGCTTTCCTATAGCGTTTAATCTTAAAGGTAGACTATATAGTTAACTATCTTATTCCATAGATTATGTCGTAGATTGGCAGTAATTCTTATTATATGTCCTTTTTTAATAATTACACCCCCTAAGCGTTTGGCGGTACCGTTCTATACTTAGGTATATAGCACTAAAGGCTTAAATATAATCCCTTAGGTTTATAGCTATTCAAGGGTTTTCTTTTTCTCTAGCTCGTTGTCTAATCTAATAGTATTAACTTTAAGGTTATACTTTAAACAAATCTATTAGATAAAATCTTTAAGTACTTATAGTATCTCCTTCTCCTTGCCATATGTTATTATAAAATACGGGAAGGCTCTTCTTAAGAAGGTGTTATAAATAAGTATAACTTGTATAAATTCTATATGCGCTTCCTTAAGGTTAGTCTAGTTAATATAGAGGTTAAGATAGGGTTTATTAATTTTTTGTTTTAAGAACCTTCTTAAGACCTAACGCTTAATTTTAGCGAGACTGTAGTGTTAATATTCCGTTATTTTAGGGCGTTAAGACCTAAGTAATAAAGGCTTATAGGTCCTAGATAACCTAGACGCAGATACCATAGTTATGCATTACCTTTTACATCTAGATAAATGTCTCTTAGCAATGCTCTGCGCTTCCTTTAACGTAGTAGTCAGCTTAAATTAAAAGCTAATAGACTTCCTAATTGGACGTATTCAATAGTCTATTATCTGTAATATTCTTCTATTTAATATAGGATTGTATTATCCTTCTAAACTAGAAGATTATTGTCTCCTTAATTGTCCTAGTAGTACCCTCGTTTTTAAAGTAGATGGAACAATACTAGATTCGTGTTAAAGTCCGTATAAAAGGCAACGTCCTTAAGATATAGGATTCCCTTACTCTTGTCTAGTTTTATAACTTAGATGGTGATATTGCTATAGCCTAATATAAGCACTTCTAAGCTTCCTATAATAATATATTTGTGTCTTAGAGCTTTCCTAAAGTTATAGAAACGAGAAAGGTTATTAAAGATAGAGAGAGTAGTTCCTAAGTTAAGAATAGTTAATAGCTTTAGTAGATATAGTTAACTGGTATAATACGATTTTAGGAATATTATATTAGCTTCTTCCTTAATCTTAACTGTCTCCTAGCTTTTATCTTATTATTATTAAGCCTTGTCTTCTTATTCTTTAAGTCTAATCTTTATAACTTAGTTAGTGAGATTCTTATTCTTTTCTACCTTCTTTAGTGCCCTATTAATATAAGTATATCCTATTATAACTCCTATAGGTCTCTTATCTTTAAATAAATACCAATAGTCCTAAAGGGAGTGTTCTTATATTCCGTACGCTAAGCACTTAGGTGTTAGCTTCTTATAGGACGTCTTTTTATCTATTAGTGTCCCGGCTCTCTTTAAGCGTCTATTATATACTAAGGCTTGTCCTCTTTATAAACCTTTAGTAGTATTAGAGTGATCCTTAATGGCTTGCTCTATAAAGTCTGCATTAAAGGTACTCCCTTTTATAGTAGTATTGGCTTTCTTTAAGGGTGTTCTAAGTCCTTCTTGCAGCTCCTTTACTACTTTATAGTATTTAGAAGATCTTAACTTCTAAAGGTTATTTAACTTAAAAGTATACTTTATACAGTAGGCGTTACTAAACAGTTAAATAACTTCTACTAAATTTTAAAGCTAGATTCTATCTGATATTTAAGGGATCTTATACTTCTCTCCAAGTACTATTATATATTCCCATTAATCTAACTACTAATTTAATTTTAACAACTGTTTAAACCCCTTAAGGGCTTCTATATACTAGTATTATACCTTCTTCCTAACAAACAATAAGGTAGGTTCTGTGTTCTTCTTTAAGTAAGATAGCCATTCTTTAACTATTAAGGAAGGGTTAAGCAGTAGCTTCTTCTAAATTAATACTATAAACGTGATCTAGATGCGGATCTGTTAAAGACAATCTTCCTATCTTAGGAAATACTTTATATCCTAGTTGTAGTATTGTCTACTATTCTTATACGCTTTCTGTTAATTTGTTAAGAGCTGTATATATAAGGTTGCATTCTTATTAAAATCTATAACCTTTAGATAAGGTGGTTTTTTAAGTAGACCTTCTTAAGGTACTTCTGTGACTAGGTTAATATAGGCCCAAATTTGCTAATCTACAAGGGCTTAGAGTTGCTATAACTATTATTCCCAGTCTTCTAGCTTATTGAGGATGATTATAGTCGATAAACTTGACGTTGGTGGAGTTATTTAACTAATAGGCAAAGGAGGAATTGAGATAGTATTTTTATTGTTAGGATTATCCTTATTGTTAGGATCGTCCTTTTAACAATTAAGGTGGAAACTTATAGAATCTTATGGAATCTTATAGAGTCTCATATTAGAATCGTCCTGTGACAATTAAGGTAGGATTTCTGTTAGAGTCTGCATCCTTTAACAATAAGGTAGAATTTCTTTAAATAATTAAGTAATAGCTAAATAGCTTCTTAAGTTGGCGGACTGGGCTTATAACTGTTATAAAGTTTATATAGAATAGTTTATTAATAAAAGAGTTAATTAATTAATAATCTTAACTTAATTGTTAATTAATGCTTCTAATGAGCCCCTAGGGCTTTAAACTACGAAGAGACTTTACAGTGCACGTGACCTACGCCTTTAGAGAATACAGATTATCTAACAGAAATCTAATAATAGGATCTTAGAGGCTTATAATAAGACCTACTACGTAAGGTCTAACGCCTTTAGTCTTTATAATTAGTACGTCCGCACTAAGATTAGTAGTTGCGTTAAGATAAGTTCTATCCTTAGATAGTTTTTATTATATACTTTTAAGCTCTTTAATAGCCTAGGCCTAAATAGCGGCGAACCTTTAATATCCTTAACTCCTATATTGCCTAGGCCCTATCTAGCGCTAATCTAGAATAACTAAGTTATATTCGCGACTACACTACGGCTATTTATACTATCTATAATTCTTAGTAAGCTAGCTAGTAGCACTTAATATAAGAGTAAGATTAGTATACTACGGATAGAGTAAAGGATAGGGATAATAAGAAGGTCGCTACCTTTTATAAAAAGGAGTTTGCGTATACGTGTTAAGTTTCTAAAGAGTATAATATAATATATTTTTAGGTAGGATACCCCTTAGGTTCCTAGCGGATAAATAACTAATAGTTACTATAGTAAGGTCCCGATAGTTCTAGACTATACTAGCTAGCTAACGTCTCTATTTATTCTAGGCTTAAGTATATCTTTATAGACCATAAGCTTACGCTTTAAGAGCTTTATTAGTATTAGTTTAGACCTAATATTAGTATTAAGCGTTTAAGAATTTCTGCTCTATCTATACCTTATCGTCCTACTCCTATTATTTCTATACCTACTTATACCTCTATTAAGGGATTTTATTTCCGTTAGCCGTTACTTAATAGGCCTATACAGTGGGGTGTCATAAGTGTCCGTGCCCAGACCACACCAAATGTAATAATTTTCGCTGAATTACTATACAGCAACTGCAAAATCAATTCTATAGCTTTAAAATAGTTATAAGGCTTATCGCTATATAAGATATGGCTATTATAACCTTTTTTTAAAGTCTTAAATCTTATAGTCCCTTGTTAAAAGCCCTTATGTTTTACCAACTTTTTACCAAACTTACTATTTTTAGCATATGTTTTCTACTACCAGATATTAAAAGTATTTCTTAAAAATCCAATATTTTATAAAGATTTGCTATTACTAAAACTCTCTCTATTTAAATTTTTATATAAAAAATATATAAATTTATTAGAAGGCTATAAAGCTAAAAAAAATAGGAAAAATATGCAATTCTCCATACAAATTCCAATTTTTTAACTTCACAATCCTATAATAAACTTTTATGCTTTTAAAATAATATTCTAAATAGAACAAGTTATAATAACAATAAATCTTTATAAAATATTAAATTTTTGTAAAAAAAATTTAATGTCTAGTAGTAGAAAATATATATTAAACATTATAGATCTTATTGGGGAACTAATAGGATTCCTAAAGGAATTGTCAGTTTTAAAAAAAAAAAAGTATTAATGGCTAGATTTAATATATAATATAAACCTTAGATATTTTTTAAGGCTTTAGAATTAATTATGTGGTTATTATATATAATTTAGCGGGGTGGGTTGGCTTAAAAATTCGCTTAGAACGGACACTTATAACACCCCACTGTAGATACTAATTCTACTCCTCCTAGAGGTACGGTATAGCGGCTTTTAGGTTAGGTATTTATAGTTTAGACTATAGAATTTGGAATTAGTTCTTATATATAGTAGTAATTAAGGATCTCGATTAGTGCTTAGAAAGGCCCTAAAAGGCTTTTAGAAAGGGCTTAGGAGCCTATAAAAATAATAGACTTTAATAGAAATACAATTCTTAGTAAAATGCCCTATTAAATTCTCTACTATATACGTAAAAAGAAAAGGACGTATCCTACCTTAGGCCGTAGTCCTAATCCTTATGGTTTCTGGACCTTATCTATTCTATACCAATTTACCCTATAGGGCCTTACGCGGTCTACTACGAGCTTTCTTTATAGGTTACGATGATACTATAGTATTAGAACGCTTTCTGCGATTTATAGATTATACACCTTAGTCCCAATATTCCTTTAGAATATCTTTATAATAATTAAGGTAATTCTCTAGTTCCTATATAAAGTCCTTAGCGGGCTAGCCTAGCTATTTAATTTTATATTAAAGCTTATTCTAAATAGACTTATAGCGTAGTATAGTTTTAACCTTATACCGCTTGCCTACTACTTTAGGGTGTTTAATTGGGCCTAGACGGAAGTTCTTTTCCGGTGGTAGTCTATACTATAGCTCTAGTAGATTTACGTAAAATACTAGATATATATGGGCTATAGATAGGGGTAGCTAGAGATAGTAGGCTAGCTTACTAATTTGTTCCTTAATTTAGAAGGACCTAGGTATCTTATATTAAGCTTCTTTAATAGTTAACGGGTCTTAATATTTTTTAAACATAATAGAACCATATCGCCTACTCTAAAATACTTATTCTAATATTTACAATTATACTAAAGTTCTACTATTTTTAAGCATCTTATGGGCTTTACTTCGCATACTTCTATTACTCCTCCTATTCCTTAGGGTACCTTTATACTCTCTAATAGATATCCTTAGACTTCTTAGTAGGATCCTATAATTAATTATACGGCCTTAGCTAATAATTGTTAGGTATAATATCAAACCTAAATAGTTAAACGCTATAGGTAATCTAGATTAGTGTATACCTATAAAATAAGTAATACTTTAAGTTATAGGCGTATTCCGCGTATAGAAGTAGCATACTAATTATCTTACTAGTAGTTTAAATATATTTATAGATAAGACTCTAGTTCTAACGTTCTAATGTTCTATTTACCTATCCGTCTATAAATAAAAAGCTATACTATAATGGTAGTCTATCTTTAAATAGAAGTATAGATATAACTAGTATTAGCTTATAAAGACGCTGCCCCTATTAGTAATAGTAGAGTATAGCTAGTCTACTTTAAGAAAGCATTTCTCCCTAATTAGGTTTATGAGCACTTAAGTGTTAATCGTCTTATTAATAGAAAGGTATTAGACGTACTTTAAAAACCTATTAATAAGTATGAGGATTAAATTATATATTGTTCCTTACTTATTTTTAGATAGCGGTAGATCCGTAATAAAATCTATAGCGTAATATTACTATAGCTTACTAGCGGGGGGAACTAATTTAAGTAAACC
>Ga0307507_10003858_pt1 | contig 27940 bp, 25 predicted proteins | sample 7_EM_MG_FD_207223 | JGI IMG/M metagenome (GOLD analysis project Ga0307507, IMG submission 207223) | Populus trichocarpa ectomycorrhiza microbial communities from riparian zone in the Pacific Northwest, United States - 7_EM | ecosystem: Host-associated > Plants > Roots > Unclassified | place...
GTGTCCTATAACACCCCCATCTTTTCCACTTCCCCCTGATCGATCAGCATAGATCAGAGTTTTTATCCTTGTTTCGCCACCAAAAGTTTTCCGCCCTTTATGACCATATCCGAGTGCAGTAGGGTAACAAACTTACTTGTTACTGATCCCTGTTCGTCACCCGCCCAGTTTCGTCATACCCCGGTGAGGACTGTGGCACTGCAGATGCCCGCACGGAACAGAGCATGCGGAATTGGATAGGTATTTTTCTCTGGTCTATGGCACAGTACGACGCACATAAGGCACAATACTTCTCACACATTCCCCAGCCAGTCGGGCTTACGGAAAATGGATGAGGGGAAAGGAAGAGGCAAAGAGAGAAAGGAAGAGGTAGAGAGAGAAAGGAAATGGAGCCAAGTTTGTGTTTCGTTTCATAAACCCTTCCCTGTCTCTAGAATGTATTCCTTGCTTAGAAAATCATCCATACGAGCGCGAGAAATTATTTATAATTTAGCATCCCTTTTTTATCTGCCGCGCCGCTTCCATGATTAGGAGAAGCACAAGAGATATATATTCTTTTTTGTGTACTGTGCCAAGTAGAATGCTACTCCAAAAGGGTATTCCCCCTTGCCTAAAAGTTACCAAATAACAAAAATAAAACCAGGAGAACGCTTCGAAGAGCAAGGAAGGAAACGAAGAAACAGATGAACGAAAAAGGCGATTAACAAGAGAAAACACCAAAAACCATGAATTAGAAAACCGATAGATCATCCCGCCTGAAAAAGGAAAAGGAGAATAAGCAATAAAATCTTATGCGGAGGGAGTGATGGTCAAAACAAAAAACGCCGGAACTTGCAAACCGATTAGAAAAGTTTTGTAGAGAATGCCAGCCAACCAAAATCAAGAAACAAGAACGATGTTTCGGAGAAAGAGAAAGGGGAAGGAAAAAAAAAGCGAATAATCGACGGACCAACCCATTTTAAACCTTCCTCCAGATTTGGAATCGAGGAGGAACTTTCTGTCTGTGACATTATATGCCGTCTCTTGGCCCCATCCACCCCCACGATAATCAAAGCCCCTAATAATGAAAACAACGGAGAGGTGGAAATGAAAAATAAATAAAAAAGCGTCACGCCTGGGTGGTTTCCTTGGAGCTTCCCGTTAGAGCTTTCGCGCCGAATCGACCACCAAACTTGGAGTCTCTATATCTTTATCCGCCTCTTTGCCTTCGTTCTTTCTTCTCTCAAAGAAATTCTCGTATTCCATGACCACCACCACCCATTCTGCAAGTGCGCGACCCACATAAGTCCAATGACTTGCATTGCCGGTGTATCCGGAGAGGTCAACGCTCAAAGGCACGTTGCATTCCGCGTCTACATACTTTTGCCCAGCACTGGGTATTCGTGCCGGACCCAGCCTCCTCTCTCTGTTCCCAAATGGCGGCCTATCCACCCAGTCCAATGCAAATTTAAACGTAGTCTTTTTCTGCTGCCGGGCAGATTGCTGCTGCGTGGGGGATGATTCGCGCTTGGGGCTTCCTTTTGATGGTGAGGTGCTAACCTGCTTCCGAGGCATGGGCAATTCAGGTGAGTCTAGAGGTGATGCATCATTGCTGACAGCAGACCTAAAACCTATTACACTACGAATTGCACCCCACCTCCTGCTGAAGGAAGAAACATTTGTATCGGCTGAGCGCGTTGTGTCTACAGTGTCAGAAGACAAAACTGTTTGAGCATCGCTGGTTGCTGTGGATATGCTAGTCAACAACATCGAGGAATTGGACCTAGGCAGAGACTCAGGGTTGGATATCGGAGCAGCTGTTGGTATTACTCCATCCAATAAAACACCTTGAGGTGTAGTTAGGACATCGCTCCGGATAATAAGTAATCGCCTGCAAGGCTGGGGGAGACATGGCGCGGTGGACGGAAGTGGTGTTCTGTTCGCTTCTGCTTTGTCTTTTAGTCGTAGGTAATGAGCATACGCGGTCCGTAACCGTCTAAGCAAGGTCTCTAAAATGTCCCTGTATGATAATTAGATAAACTACCACGTGCTGTTCGGAAGTTAACTCACAAATCTAGCGGATTAGGGCTCCCGTCATATCTGCCTAATCTCCAGCATGCTAGCCTCATGAAATATGCTCTAACCATCGGGCACCAATGGCAGAAGTATTTTTCCCAAACAGCCTCCGATAATAGCCAGCCCAAACATATCGTTCGTTTTCGCTCCTCCTCCTCCACAATCAAGTCCCAAGCAGTATAGACAAATGAAATCAACCGTAGCTCAGTCATATTATTCTCACTCTCTAGCATTTGTTTCAAGACATCCATCCAAAACGGCCAATCCACAAAAGTCGTGTTGTAAAGCTGCTCCGCTTGTGAAAATAAAGGCAATATTTCTTCCATCAAGTCACATAAAGTGAAACAGGCATCGGCGTCGTAAACACGTGTCTTCCGAACAGCTCCCTTAATCATGGCCATGAAGGAAGTAATGTACATGATACGACATTCCTCCGAGAAATTGACCTTATCAGACATAACATCCCGGAGAAGCACCACCATCTTATTTTCTGCCATGGTTCGCGCGGGATTTCTGGCAGCCATGGGAAGGGTGACTGTTGCATTAGCAAGCATATCCTCGAAAGTTGTCGATGCCAAACTGTCGGCTCCCGTTAGCGTAGGCTGGCGATGGATGGTGTTATCAAGCAGTGATAGCATGTGAGCCTGCACCATGACATAGCCGGGGGCGGTAAACCTGGCTAGTGGCGATACATCCGGTGGCAGGTAGTCATACATCAAGATGTGGTAGTATCTCAAGAAGACATATAACAGGTCCGAGTCACGACCATTCCACCGGCTAGTCCACGCGCCGCGCCAATCTACTTGAATACCAATTGGTGGTTTCGCCGGTTGCTTCATACCACGTAAAGTTGCAAGCAATGTTGTGAACCCAAGCGATTGCAAGGTTTCCGGGAAATCGCTTACAATTGCCTCGGAAACCCGTCGTAAATCTGTGCCTCGTCCCACTCCAAATTCAGGGAGAACCCTTCTCACAGTCGCTGGCTGAATCTCCCACAGACTAATCAACATATCCGCAACGCCCGGGCAAAAATAGAATGCGTAAGCCAGGACCTTGCCGCCAAATGCCACCATACTAGGGGGGGATGTTCGGAGCCCCATCTTCTCTACTGTAAACCCAAGGGTATCGTACAGTGTACGTGTGAATAAAACCTTGATATTGTGTTGAACCGATTTCTGAAGAGAGTAGGCTGAGGACGTAGAAGCGAGGGAGGAAGAAGACCGAGACTTTGCTGAAGCCGGAAGTCGTTGATTTACAGGAGCAAATGTTGATGGTGCGGACCTCCATTCGGGTCGAGAAAAGATGCCCGAGATGCCTTCCAGATATGCCGGCCTATCAGCGCCAGCGATTGCTTGTGAATTTCGAATGCGAAGCTGCGCCATGAGGCCGGTCCACCAACGGTGCAAAACTCTAACCCTCCTGTCAAGTTCATCTGGTGCAATGTGGGCAGTCGATTTACTTTCGAATTTTCGGAGAAAAGGGATGAGAGATTGCCGAATGATGTTGGCCTTCTGGGCTGTAGACTTGCTTTGGAACCTAACGCAATTTTAGCAATGGAGGCAGCAAGCTCCCGGGGGTTCGCTATACCTTTGGAAATCATTCTCTAGTAGCCTGTAGGCCTCCCACAGCTCATCCTTGACCTTTTTTAACGCTGGGCGCTCACCCAAGGAACCTACACTGTCGGTAGAACCCACATAGGCTTTCTTCTTTAACGTTGAGGGAGGTGGTACTGAAGAGTCGGATACTGAAGATCTCATAAACATGCTTAATGGCCTTCTTGCTTTACCCATAAGGCTTGGTGATCGGTTAATGTCCGGGCGAGTCGGTTGCGACTCATTTCTAGACTCTACTGAATCCTCGGTTCCATTGGCTTTCGTGGGGCTAGTTGACGACGATATTGAGCTTGTTGATCTCGAATCGTTCTCATCTCGACTGCTTCTGTCATCACGACTGCTGGGTGAGGGCGACCTGGAAACGTTTGGGGAATTCCATGAACGATGAGCTAAGCTAACAAGTGTTTCGGAAGCTGGCCGAGTTTTTAAATCCAAAGAAACATTGCTCGCAGATGAAATCAGAGGTTGGTAAGAAGTGTCTTCCATAGGATCTGAGGATTTGAGAAAAGTTGAAATCGTTATTCGAGGCTGCCCTTTCGTATCCGAGTCACTAACCGGGCTGCCACATTCAAATGTGGCAGAAGGAGCGAGAGAGGGCTTCACAAGTGCTTTTGAAGCGTCACCAGTCTGAACACCTGAATCTTGGGTGATGCTTGTAATCGTTTTCTGGGAAATGAAGTTGTTTGGCTTCAAGGGATCCGAGAAGAAGTCGTCCTCAGGAGCTGGGGGGTTCCCTGGTTGCAAGGCGGAAAGGAGGGGCAGGGGACCCAGTTTCAGCTGCTGCGTGGCTTTCGTTTTTGAATTTGAAGTGGCTGTAGCAGAGGAAGCGGCCGGCGGTGATGAATCTTTTGCCTTAGGGATAGATAGGCGTGGAGCTTGGTTAAAGGGCCGCCGAAGGGAGAAGGAGCGCTGGGTTCCTCCACTTGTTCCTGCTGCTGTTGCTGCTGGCATTGCGAAGGAAAGAGAGAAAAAAGAAAAAACTATCGGAGCGAGTGGAAGCTGAAGAAACTGGCTCGTCTTTCGACCTCGCGATGGCCTAATAAAACCAAAGAGCCGCAAACAGCTGGAGAAGAGTCACTTACGCTGTGCTAAGTATCACGAACAGCAGCAGCAGTAAATACCAATGATAAATGAAATGTCCTTGACACTTCCTCTTGTCGTTTTAACCAGTATCCCGTCTGACAACTCCTTCGACCCAAAGAAACCAATCTCTAGAATGGCGAGGTAAGAGTGCCTTTACAAGTTCTTATAATCTTGGGGTGAAGGGCGGTGCAAGCTGAAATGAGCACCCGGTTGATGCAAGATCCGTAGCGGATAGAGGGAACGGACGACCACTTGCAGAAACAGTAGCACAGTTACCAGCCAGCACCAGCACCCAAGAGGACGCACCTGGTGGGAGGAATAGCAAACGACGATAGAATGTGCCCAGCGGATTAGAAGGGATAACAAAATCCTTCTTTTCAAGTTCGCTAATAAAATAGAAAGGAAATGTGAGAATGAAAACGAACGAATGCACGCACGAAATGAGGGGATTAGCGGACAGGAAAAAAATTGTACCCCGATTGAAGGGAAGCTGCTCTCCTAATACTTTTTTCATAGCGTCCGTCACTAAAAGTAACTCCTTCGCGTGGGATACAGACACCTTTTTTTTTTTTCTACCCCCTGCCATCCAAAGATCTCAGTCATACCCCATGCGTGCTGTGCACGTATGTTCGAACAAAATGCAGCCCTTTTTTCCCTTTTTTCTTTCTTTTTTTTCTATTTTCCGCACCAACCCTCTCGAATGTTGGTTGTCTTGAGTCCCTTTGGATTCTTAACGTGTTCCGGATAAGAGGTAGCCCATCGTTCATTCACTAATCGGTCCGATCACCACTAAGAATGAGTTTGTTTTGCTGGTAGTATCTTTTTTGGACTTGTGCCTCTTCCGGGGCCTCTAAGTTACCCGAGAGGCTTACCGGACGAGTACCTAACTTACCGTACTCTCAACCGCCGGATTACAGTTACAAGTACTGCAGCGAAGCCCCCTCAGTTCTTTGTACAAGTATTCCCAAAGAACTGGGTTCTGCACACGGATTCACGGAAGGAACTTTCAAGAGGCGGCATCCCAAGAATCCAAGACTTCATTCCAATACCTCTTCTGTTTCACAGGTCACACCTCTCTAACCTCCCTACGCCCGTCCCGCGAAGAGACATCTTTTGATTATCTTTCAGCTCCGAGTGACGGTAAAAGAGAAAAAAAACGGCAAAATACGGTAGAAAGGCCTAGAGCGCTATCAATTCTAACACATACAGACATACATCATTACCATCACCATCACCACCTCGTAAAGGAGGAGTATTTTTCCAATTCTCGCTCTTAGTCAATCACAGAGTGTACAATTGTGCAACAAGTGAGTCCCCGCTTGAAGTGGGATATACAGTACAGACCGGTACTCCAGGACACAGCAAGCCACAAATGATGCATACACACTGCTGTCATTTCATTTAGGTGTGTAAGACAACAACCGGGTCACTCAACCAGCATACTCGAGTAGAGACCAGCTAGGCATGCTCACAAACGAAGCATTCTAAGAGGACGACGGGTCCAGAAGTGCCTGCTGAACAGTGCATGAGCTCCACGCGCCATCCTCGGTCCACAGAAATTTCCATCTCACGGTAAAGTCCATTGCCTGATCCCACCCAGCCGGTAAACCATCCACCAGCATTCTAAACTCGTATAGACAGTTCTACCCAGTGCAGCTATATTGCCTGTACAGTACGAGGGCAGTAGTGATCCTGTTCTCGGTGCATTTAGAGCACCTGTATCATAGGGGAGAATGGAAAGGAGGAATCTTTTCTTTTTCTTCCTTTCCCACTCGGGAATAAAAGTGGATGGTGTGCTTGAGCCTACCGTATCGGTATTAGCTCGTCAAATTGGGTAGTGTCTTAGTAAGGCTTGACCTTCTCGGGCAAGCGGATTTGGGGTTGATCCAGGCAAATAGAGGCTGGACTTCTGAACGGCAGTTAAGGCGATCTTCCCATTCCTTTTCTGGTCAGCAATAGGTCTTCTGGGGAGCTTTTGTCTTAAAGCGGAGATTGGAACCTGCACGGAAAAATTGGTGGGACCTATTAACAGGATCCGGCAGGGATTGGAATTGGCTAGTTAGGCTCCAATAACTGTTCCCTAACTTCTTGCCGGACATTGTGCTCAATTTGACCAGATACCGGGCAATACGATGCTCGTCAACGTCACTCGCCTGCGGATAAATCCCAAACCTTAACCCTAGGGTCCACATGAGTTTGTGTATGGGTGCTCGGACACTAGCACAGCACGGTACAAGTACAGCTCGGACCTCGGACTCTAAATGGTCCGCAGGCTTTTGACTCCGACGAGCGCAGATACAGCCCTGTCTGCTCGCACAAAGTCTTCGAGAAAAGAGGTATTGTACCGGTACTGTAACAAGGCCTCGGCGGCAATGAAAGCATAACTACTATGCTAGTGCATGACACTCCCGGTAGGCGAAGTCTAAATCAAGCCCCCTCCCCTTGATTTTCCTTACTTTCAACGGGAAGGGATACACTTTTACCACCTACCTAAAGACACCTCCATAAGACCATGCCTCCCCTCGTCTTAAGAAAATAGATCTAGAGCGCCTAAGTCCCCATTGCACCTGAAAACGCCTGCCGGCACTCCCAGAAGCCGGGAAAGGAAGATTGAGGACGATCCGGTGGCTATTTTTCCTCAATCGATACCTCTATTGCGGAATATGTTCATATAAAGGCATACGGAAGGGTGGCCTTACTATTGAGAAAATACCTAGCCTTGAGTCAGATATCCTTGTTAACTCAACGCTTACAATTACAAGTACTGTACTACTCTGATTATGAGCCTTGCTAAAAAAGTATCCAGCAAATCTTTTGGTTAGGTTGAATATCTTTTCACAAAGGGCTAATTTAGGATTACAAATTGATTGATACCTTTAATATTGTTTATAGTACTTACTTCGAATAGGGTTTTTTTTATTATTTGGATTTTCTAGGTTATACTCCGGAGAATAATACTTGCTGGGATTACGAATAAATCCGGGGACTTGGCGGAGAGCAAGTGTGAAAACACGTAAAAGTCTAAGTTTGGTTGCTCTTTCCCAGGTTAGGCGTTAAAGCAATGTCGTGGTTTTGTTCAAATCTTGCACCATAAGCTTGAGCAGATGGAGGCTCCATTGTCGGACTTCAAGTTGATGGGTGAGCCTTACACGGCATAATCTGGACTGCACTGCAAGGTATTTGGCAGTGCCGTGGACTGGCGCTTTCGTTGCCGCCAGGGCCCTGCCACAGTGCTCGAGTGCCTCTCTTTCCGCAAAGACTTTGCGGACGGGACTGTAGGGTTACTCGTCCCAGGCAAAAGGTACTCGGAAACAGGGGTGTATTTTGGATGGGGGCTCAGATACGCATAGATATTTTACCATATATTTCTTTTATCCTTGTTTCCGGGTATGACACCTGGCGGGTACCCGTACTACCGTAGTCACACATTTCGCAAACAGCATCTGAGGACATTCGCTCTTAAAACAACCAATGACGAAATCACTATATTGGGTGAGGCTGAAAACCCTCTTTCCTAAAGAAGGTTAAATCTTTAAGCGCCATCAAAGTTAATCTCTTTTTTGTTTTTTATTTTCTTCTTTTCATCACGATGACTTTGAACAACAGTTGAAAGTTGTTGGAATTCGGCACAAACAGAGTCAATGGGTATGCAAAACGCAGATGAATCCGCCGTTGAAAGAGGCCCTGCAAGCAAGTCAAAAAGCACAGACAGGCAAGCAGGCTTCAAAGGGGTCTTAGTTCTTGATTCTTTTCTAACATACTTTGTACCATATGGATTCAGACATCATATGGGGCAGGATTGAGATATTGAGATATTAAGGGTTTTCTCAAAGCTGTTACTTCTCTCGCTTTTTACCGTACTTGATAGCAGTAAGGGGGAAAAACAATAACCATAACGGATTCATCCACAACCCCAATGCTATGCCATTTCAATGTCAACAACCTCTGACAAGGTCGTTAGGAAGGAGGGGAGGGCTTTGGCGTATGATACAAGTACCGGTATTTCCCAAATATTCAAATTTAAAGCCAATGGAAGGATATATTTCCCCCGCGTGGCTGGCAGGGCCAAATAAAGAGGAGGAAGGCAACCTCTGCAGGTACTCGAGTACGTACTCGAGTAGTGCGGTTCTGTGCAGTGAATGCATTTGTGTGGCTGTTTTGTCACTTGGATCAAACAGCACGCGCGCCTACCGGTACATTACAAGATGTTGTTGGTACAAATAACAACTGGCAATAATTAGTAATCTGGGATGAAAATAGATTTCCCTCCCGCCTTTCCTAACCACCTGTCGGGAAGATCTACTACCGCGCGTAGAACTATGACCGTCGGGGACCTTGGGGGCCAATAGTGCGGAGCACGGGCGTCATCAATTATTGGTTGCTATCTGTCTTGGTACGAGAAGGCGGAAAGCACTTTTTTTTCTTCGAGGAATGCTATTTGTCGTGCCTACCCTGCTGCTGTACTACCTTCACCGCCAGCGCGAGCTCTTCGAGATCTCAAGGGAGCCGGAATCAATTTGCTCCATTTGTAGCTAGCCTGGTGCCTACAGTCTAACAACACCCATCTCCAGGTAATATGGAGATCTAATGGGAGGCTTTCTTTTGAATTTTTGAATTTTCCACCAAGTCAGAGACACTCGGTGAGTCTGTTTTTGCTCTTTTCATTTCCCCTTTCTAGCTTCTGCCCACCGGTCTAGCCTTCTAGATACGATAACCTCTGTTGCTGGAAGGCGGGAGGTGATAGGGCAGAAGGGAGAAAGGAGTGGAATAGATCTGATTAGATCTTCTGCATCCATTATATCTGTCTCTCTACCGCACAGCACACAATGTCACAGGATTTAGTTGTGTGGCGGTTGGGTAAGGGTCTTGTTGGGTCTTAATTCGAAGGAAAGCTACCTATCACGGGTCTGAATATTCTAATACTGGGCCTAGCACTACGAGAATTGAATGGGGAAGAACGGAAAAGGCTTCTTTACAGCAGGCTTACTCGATTAGATATATCTCTCCAAGCATTATTTAGAGAAAAGGCTCATTCCAAGATGCTTCCAGATTCTCTCCGTTTCGTCGGGATTCGAGAGCCCCCCTCCTCGTCGAAAATCAACGATCAGTATCATACAAGCACTCTACCGCACTGCGCCACAGTGCTCGTGCGAAATAGCATGAAATAGCATGAAATACAGCTGCACCTCGCTACAATGAAAGCTAAGAGTTCAAGCTTTTCTTTTCCACTACGGTATACAGTACGAGTGCAGGTAGTGAGGGTCTGAGTTACTATCTCATGGACGCCGAAAAATCTCATGCTGCCGCTCGTCTGGGTTCAAGACAGAGCTGAGTAAGGAACTTTTGTTAATAACCAAAATTTCACAGGCGTGCAGGCTTCAGGCCACAACTAATATTAGACATTACTGCTTGCGGATACTAAAAGTATCCGGAAAGATCGGCTTGAACCGTGCCAAGATCATCCGTTCTTTTGAAGTCGGCGAGCACAAGGACGTTGACACGGTAATCACCAAGGAACGCTACGGCACCCGCAGGCCGCAAACACCCCTTAGTCAGCTATGTCTTCGGAGCTGATGGGGTACAACACGGGATTTTCGATGTTTTGCCGTTCCAGGGGATAACGGGTAATGAGTAAGCACCGGAGCAATAGGTCCAGTTTTTGAGGTGTAACTTATTTCGGATACTCAACCAGGCTGTGACCTAAGGGGCTACTTTATTCTTGTGATATACTCGAGTGCAAGGGGAATTGGAGGAAAGAGTGGCCCTAGAAACATCTTATTTATGCCCTTGGATATAGTTTGGGTTGCAGACCCACTGCACCATATATCTAGTCCGGAGAGAAGGGTCTGCCGAAAGTCGGGAGGACGCCCTACTACTGGACACGGGTTTTGCTCAGGTATACCGTAGGATGGAGGCCCCTCAGAACCAGGGCACTCAAGGGCCCAGCCCAAAATATCGCTCTTTGCCAGATTTCCCCTAGCAAGTGGAGCACTTTTTCATGATAGCAGGTCGAAATTGTATGGGGACAGAGGGGTTGCACCTGAGACTTCTCTTCGAATTCGTGGTGGGGTATTCTCCACCATGCATTTTGCTATTATAACGAGGAACCTTTGTATGGGAGTTCGGGGTCGTAAGCGATTGGTTCGTGATAGTGATTTTTCCGGCGTAGAGAGGTCTATCACTGGCATGGTGAGGCGCAGCCGTAAATTAGACTTGGTCTGCAGTGAATGCTCCAGCTTGCTTATTGACGAGCATCATCCGAAAACATCGATGCTCGCCGATGCAAGTTTAATTCATCTGCCAAGATGGAGGAGCAATTGTGGAGCAATATGACCAACCCGACGTTTCACAGCGTTTCAAGGCCAACCCCCCTTTTCGCAGTCTTGCCTTTTCTCGCTTCCTCCATGGTCAATGGTTCAATTTATGGTTAGTAGGATCACCCACTTACCGTCTTGGCCGTTCATTCCAGCCTTTTACGAGTTTCACTTCCTATCACACCTTCTCACAGTTGATGTTGCGATGGACTTCTCACACCTCCTGTCAGAGAGTGGATGCGGAATCCATATTTTCCATCAAGAAGGTCTCCTTTTTTGTACGGTGATAACCCATTATTATATTTATTCCTGCGCCTCCTTCGTTTTACGAGCGCTTGTTTACCTCCCTTCACTTCCTTTGGAGGGAGATTGGGGGGAAAGAGTGCATGGTGATTTCCTTTTTTTTCCTTTCTCGAGTATGATACATAGTTAATTCCACTATCAATTACTGTCCGTTATCCATAATTATTTCTGTGCCTTCTCCCACCTTCCCTTCACCACCCTCCCTCCCTTTACACCTCTGTGCGCTTGATGCCGGAGTCGGGTAATTCACTTCGGTTTCCACACGAATAATTTATGCAGCTGGTTCTGATTTCTTCCATTCGACGCTGAGCGCTTTATTTTTTCACACCTTTTTTTCGAAAAAAAAGAAGAGAGAGAGCGAGTTGACACAGTCACGGCGGCAAAAAGCAAGCCCAGGGCGCCATTGATAGCAGATAATTGTGAACCGGGAGATCAGAATAGGAAGAAGAGCAAGAAAGGAAACACAACTTAGGGAGAGAACGCCACCGGATTTCTCCTTCTGGGAAACGTGTATTGTGGGGGAGTTAGGGATAGAAGGAAAGAAGAGAACCTGCGTGATAATACGTATAACAAAAAGAGGGGGAAAGCGGGAGAAGGAGAACGGGAAAGGAAGAAAGAAACAGCGAAATCATGGCAACAAACGATTTTTCAAACACAGCCTTCTGGGTGTCACCAAATGCTACAGTGACTGAGGTGAAGGGAATACCAAATTTCTTTTCGAAATCTATGTTCGGGAAGACGTCGGAATTGAAAACGGCGGCGCAGATTGTTGTGGTATCGGCGCTGGTAGCAGTGATTTTGCGGATATTCTCACGACGGAGGCTGAAGACCAGAGTTTGGTGGGATGATGTTTGCACCATGGCTGCTGTCTTTTTTCTTGTCACGAACCAGACGGTATTCTCTATGATCGATTTTCTCGGTATGTTTATCATTGTTATTATCATTATCTTGAGGTCAGGACTTGAATATTGCATGGTGGCTTTCTTTGGCTATTTTTCCTTCACCTAAGTAATTGATGTGATAACTGACCGTGCATCGCAACTGCGGGAATGCAGGAAAGACGAGCTTTTCATTTGTGGGGAAGCAAAGCCAAGCCGAGGAGCTGAAGAGGCTTCAAAAGATCGTGGTCGGGCTTAAGCTCACGTTGGCCTTTGAGGTCCAGTACCTGGTCAGTATCTATCTGGTCAAGTTCGGCATGTTGTTCCTCTATAGTCGTTTTGCGTGAGTGGTCCGGATCAATGGAGCTGGCTCGGTTAATTCAAGTCCGCTAATGAATTGACGCTTTGTAATCTAGAAAACACACAAAACATATCACAGTCTATCTTCGGATCACCCAAGTGATATGTCTAGTGACTTTTGCAGGATGCATATTATCACTTTTCCTGAGCTGCGTTCCAATCAGAACTTTCTGGAGCCTATCTAACTCAAATGGTGGGGTCCCCCTCTCCGCCTCCGCCTCCGCTCCCGAAAGAAATAAGCGCAATAAAAAGCAAAGTGAACTAACCTTGTGGTACAATTTTTCAAGTCCAATGCACTCGGAGGACTCTTTTGACATACACCTCCGGGATCTCGAACATCGTCACAAATACCCTAGTCCTTGCAGTGCCCGTACCACTATTATTTAGAGTGAAACTACGTCTAAGGCAAAAAATCGGTGTATCTGTACTCTATTTCTTCGGAGGTACTGGATCATCAATGTCTTATGTTACCTAGGAGCAAACCTTACTAACAACGCCTTCTCAATTCAGCCTTCGTGATAGTAGCTTCAGCCCTTCGATTTGCAACACAACTTCTCAATGTGTCCGTTCCACAGGCAATTGGGTGGTCGCAGATTGAGATATCACTAGCCATAATCCTCGCTTGCGCGCCCATGTCCACCAAACTGATGTTCATCCCTTTGATCGATCCAAAGGACGTTGAGAAAGTCAGCCAAATGGGCGACACTCTGAACTCGGCAGGGCCAAAGTGCCTGATTCGCCCAGCAGCACTGTCCGAGAAGCCAAGACCGTTCGAGCCCACGGGTCCCCAGCAATTAACTGCCGTGCGGCCCCCTGCACAACAGCAGCAGGAACAGCGTGAACAACAGCTAGGGCGACAGCAGCCGCAGCAAAAGCTGTACGCTGGGATGGCTACGCTACCGCCTGTACTTAACAGATCCATGTCGGATGCGGGGAGGAAAGCAGCAGGCGGGGTAGAAGAGTGTGCGTTGGAGGAGAGAACTCTGGGCGTGGGGGCCATGGGGGCACTAAATGATCTCAGCAGGGGCAGTCGAGCTCCCCGGGAGATCAGTACTCCAGATTACCAGAGACTGAAGGTTGTGCGAGCGGAGGTTAATGGTCAATCCATATGGGAGGTGAGGCTACCGCCGCCATCATCCATCCATCCTTCCTAAATATCAAAACTAACACATCATCATCACCACTAACTAGGTTCGCCCGAGATCCAACCTATCTGCAATATCTGGCTCCTCGTCAGTATATTCCGACTTAGGTCCTGTATCACTGGGTCCCGTATCACCGATCTCGCACGCAAAACAATGACTACACTACTCGATCCCATAATATAAATGAATAAGCCCGTGTGATATGATGTCCTAGTAGAGCTCTCTTTCCCTCTTCCTCTTTTTGTTACCTTCTTTCCGTGTTGTCATACGCTCTGGTAGGTTCACCTCATTTCATGCCGTCTCCGACTACGGTACCCTCGGGACCGACTCCTCTGGGTGAGGAGGGGAACCTCATATCATATATTTAGAGCGCTCAGCTACTACTATATTCTATTATATTCTATCTTGTGTTTTGGGAAACTCTTTCCTTCATTTGCACAATTTCCGGTCCACCGGGGCCTCCTTTTCCTTCCCTCTCACTCATGATACCCAATTTATAGTAATTTAGTCAGTTAGTTAGCTACTACTTGGCCGATTCAAAAGTCTCCGGAAATCTTGGTATCATCTCTCACATTTGGCGCCAAGATTTCCGTAGACTTTTTTTTTTTTGCCATCAACTTTTCGGTATTTATTAGCTATATAACAACTATCTAATACACTATGGGGCTTTCTATATTCCGTAGACTTTTGAATTGGCCAAGTACCGTAGATGAAGTTCCCCATATGGATAAACGAAGAAAAAAAACCCCCACTACTGCGCAACTTTATGGGTGATAACTCAACTATGTTCTTGACTTTTTAGTTGTTACTGCATTTTTAAGCTCGGTTACTATCTCGTAGTAGTGTAACTATTTCGTTTAGGCCTAGTTGACTTTGGGATATTTCATCTCTTCATCGTGCTGCGGGTTCTCGGACTATCACAGACGGGGAACGAGAGACACTGATACCACCTCGTCCTACCATTCCGCTGCAGCGATGCGAGGATGGGGAATAAATGTTTTTTCTTTTCTTCCCGTTGTCCTTAGATCTGTTCATAAATACAGGAAATCCACCGAGCAATCCCAAAGTATGGCCTGCGGTGTCATAGAAAACCAAATGACAAAAGAAAACTTTAAACATCCCCAATTCAAGAACCAATAAACCATAATGAAGTATCACAACCATGACCAAGTCATAGCTGAGAAGTAAAAGAAACAAAACAATTTAGGACCCCAGGTTGGACCCTCTCGTATTCAAAGGAAAATTTTCCTGAAGGGGCACCTGTGTGGTTAATGGTGAATACCTGTGTGATGGGGTGTGATTGATTCCTCAGTAGACTACTTGAAACTGTACCACAGTAGAGCACCGTGCTGCGCTGGTTGATACACCACTGGCCGTAGGGTGGAAAACGGCTTTTTTGAGAATAGTAAATTAGTCTTTGGTGGGTTGGTAGGGAGGACTGTCTGGCAGTGACTCTGATATTCAACTCTCGGAGGGAGTTCTATCATACTGGTACTTGTATCTTTGGAAGCACTCTTCTATCTGAAATGCCCCCCCGTTGTATTATAGTCTATTATAATAATATTATATTATAGCTATGATAATATTATGATATATACGATCTGGTAAGTTAGGCTTGGAGCTACCGGTAGGTTAGGTTAAGTTACGATAGGCTTTCCCAGACCCTCATTCTTCCTTCGGTTAAGCACTTTTCGGAAGAAACGACCACATGAATGACAACAACGACCTCGGCTTCTATTCAGGTTACTGCAACCCAAGAACATCACCAATTTCGGAGCTATAATACATAACCACCTTAGCCACAACCTCAAGCATAAAACTAGCGGAAACCCACCCGCTCGCTCACTCCATCAATTCCTCCTCTAACAACAACCCAATTCCCCCTTCAACAGTACTATCTAGGAAAAAACCCCCACACAAATCCAAACATGGCCGAACGCCTAGCACAAATCCAAGGCCATCTCTCAAGCACCTTCCCAAAAGGCCTACTCTCCGGCAAGACCGCAATAGTAACAGGCGCAGGTCAAGGCATCGGTGCCGAAACCGCTATTCTCTTCGCCAGGGAAGGAGCAAGAGTTATAGTCGCCGACATCGACTCCCGTAACAACCCCTTCTCCCCCCCCACACACACAAGCTCACCCACTAACGCAAGGGGTGAGGTGAGACGAGGGTATAACAGAAAAGGCTCAAGAAACGACAACCAAAATCACCACCACTATTACCGGCGGTCAGGCAATCTCCGTCCCAGGCGACGTGATGAGCCCAGGATATATCGACCGGCTCGTGACGCGTGCGGCAGAATTCGGTGGCGGCAAGATTCACGTTATTGTTAATAATGCGGGGTTCACGTGGGATGGGGTCATACATAAGATGACGGATAAGCAGTGGCAGACGATGCAGGACTTGCACACCCGCGCACCCTTTCAACTTGTGAGAGCTGCTGCGCCCTACTTTCGTGTGAAGGATGGGGAGGATCGGACTATCATCAATATCAGTTCTACTTCTGGCCTGCATGGGAATGCCGGGCAGGCGAATTACTCGACAGCCAAGATGGGGGTTGTTGGCTTGACCAAGGCCATTGCACAGGAATGGGGGCCACAGTTTGGAGTTAGGGCTAATACGTGAGTGTTAATTCGTCTCTCCGGTTGCTAAGGAGGAAGGAGGGAGGTGAGGATTGACATGGCTGACATTCTCGGAACGCTATCCAGTGTCGCGTTTGGCACTGTACTCACGAGGTTAGTTGCTGCGAAGGAGGATGGTGCATTTGCAGAAGTTGATGGGGAGAAGATTGCCCTGGGCATTCCAAAGACCCAGAAAAAGTCAGCAGAGGGGTATCTCCACGTTCCATTAAGGCGTGGAGGAACCCCTACAGAAGCTGCCATGTCTATTCTGGCCATTGCGAGCCCCTTGTGTTCATATGTTAGTGGGCACACGCTTGAGGTCACTGGTGGATATGGAATTTAAGCTGCGAGGGCTGGTTTGGTACACGAGAGTCATCACGAATGATTTCCTGATGAGTGTATATTATGAAGGGGCGAAAATTTGTTAGTAGTTAGTACAGTGATGCTACCAAGACCTTGTGCACGACCATCTCCACTGTTTATTTGAGACTGCCCCCTTGCTCGCTACCGAACAAACTCCGTCGCCCATGTTGGGTGGTGGCTGGGAAGCTGCCCTGCCCCCTCGAGGGCTCCAAGTGCCGTGATCGACCGCACTTGGAGCAGGTGGAGGGACGATAAGCATGGAATATATATTATGATAGGGAGAAATAAAGTAAATTTAGCTCTGCGAGGTAAGGATCGACAGAGGGACTAGATATTTGGGCCTCATTCCACCATCATTTAGGGAGAACCCACATGGTGCATTCACGAATCAGGCTTGCGTCACATTAGCACCTATAGGCCATGAGCAAATACATCTCCAAAGAGCAGAAGGAAGCAGTGCGGGGAATATTGGGGGAGAAAAAAAAAATCTGATTTTTTTTGCTATCATAGCAGAACTCGTGTTTGAGCTCTCCCGGATTAGCACCCTATGGGTTCAAGTATCTAGGCTGCTTTCTCGCTAGCCTATCCTCAGGCTCACCTGTCAGCGGTACGAAGCTGTACTATACGTAGTGGCTGCTGGCTTCCTGTTGCAAGACTCGGGCTGAGTTCGGCTTCCTCTGGCTCAGTACTGGTGGTGAATGCCAATTGCCATTGTTCAATACCATGTATCTGAAATGCGGGCGAGATGATACACATTAGAGAAAAAAACCCTAAACCAGAAAAGTAAGGATAGGCTTAGGGAAGAAAATGACTTGCCAAATCCTTTGATCGTATTCCAAAATGATGTATAATTTCCCCACTGGATGTTGTGATCAAGTCCCAAGCAGCAAGCGGTCGGGAAGCAAAGTCGCGGATAGTGCCTGAGGCCAATCGGAGGCCGCCATTATCCTTGCTCTGATCCGTCGGCAATCAGATTTTCCCCCGGGAGCTAAGGCAACGAATACGAGCGTGGCCGATAGATATAACAGTCACGTGGGTCTGATAAGAAAAATTTGGTTTCCTCACTTTGTTTGCCGCTTTCCTCCAACCAGCACCTCCCTTTCAACAGCCTTCACTTCTTTTTCTTCTCTCTCTCACTAGATTAGCACCATCCTCCCCCCCTCATCAACAACATTCTTCTTTTTCTTCTCTCTCTATCTCTTAGAGGGTAAAGTCGTCAGTGCACGTCTCCCTTCGTGAGGTTCAACACCCTATCAGGTACGGGTCCGCTTGCTGTGGGGATGTTGTATGCTAACATATTTGTAGAGGATTGTTTTTGAGATATTACCTGTCTGGTCAATCGCAAGATTACCTACCCACCGGAAACTGTGAAGGGTTTGATCTCCCCCACTGATGGCATTACAAAGAAACTAACAATGTGTAGCCCCGAGAGTAACTTCCAAGATTCGATCTCCTTCATAATTACCAACTTCATTCTTGTTCTCTTAACAACAACATGTCTAACAAAGTCAATCCGCATGAGTTGGTCGCTGTAATGTCCTACGGATACCGGGGCAGGCAAAAGGATTTCCCTCACCGCTTAGATACCACAGACCATACTCTTGTCGCCGGAATCGCGGAAGACCGAGAGACCAACCTGCGCACGTTCCCAGTCCTCGATGCGCTAGCGAGTATCACTGTGTATGAGGAAGAGCATAAAGTGTATACTATAGCCCTACAAGTTAATGCAGCGAACTGCAAGATCCGCCTAAGCATGGCTGGCAATAAAGGAGTGGAAGATAAGGTAGTCAACCATATTACTAACATATGGGCCAAATTACAAGATCTATCAAACCAGTATGCGGAGAATAGGGGAGGGGAACCCAAGAAAGGAGAAAAGTCACCAGCAGTACCTGATGAAGTTGGAATTCCTCTGAGAATAGAGATATTCCGTGAAGTGTATCTGTTCTGCCTGAAAAAGCACATAAAGCGTGTTAGTAAGTGGAAGGACCGTTTTGTGGCTTTTATGCGGGAATTTAGTGAACGCCGTAAGGGCACCTTCCTACGCGGCTTTGATCGTGACCTCCATCAAACTGCTACTTCGTTGCTCCTACTACTTAAATCGCTTAATAAACTTTATGTATATCTTGGGACAAAGCTTAGAGACGACAAATGGCAGACAATGTATGATAAAAATATATTGGCTAGCGAAGGGGTAGAACGTGTCTTGGGGAAAAAGTTAGGGGAAAAGCTCGCTTGCGAGGCATTGGCAAGTGAATTAATAGGTATCATCTTCCGCTTCCCATTATTGCTATTTTCACTATGCTTGTTGCAACTTTGGAAAACAGACGCCGCCATTGGTTTGTGAAAAAAAGTGTTTTTATTTTTATTTTTACCGCAATCTTAAGTACATTACTGGGTCACTTGGGGAACTAAGGGGGCACTGCTGGCCTTTCCTTAGCAAATATAGACCTTTTTTCTTGGGCATGGCCTTGAGGCAGGCTTCGAGAAAATTAGTTTGAGAAAAAAACACCACCTGTTGCAAAAACAGCACCTTCAGTTTTCCAAAGTTGCGACAAGCATAGTGCAAACTACAATGCCAGTTGGTTTGATTTTCTAGCCTCTAACTCCCCTTCTAGGTTGTCATCCTGAAAACCCTTTTCAGCTTCCACATGCTTTGGAGAAGCTGACCATTCTCACCTGCACCATTGATGCCCTCTTCTCTTTTGCTCATTCCCCCGTCCACGGCCCGTATTGTTATATAAAATGTTGATCATCAAGGCTTCAGAACAGTGTCACAAATGGTGACTAAGCAAGGCAGACTTTCACATGACTAATGGTTATTAGTCATCGGTTTGTTATCTTTTGTGCTATGAGATCAGTTGACTCATAGGTTTTCACTTGACGAGGCAATAGCGTGTCTTTGGTTATTAGTTATTCCATAAGTTATTAGACATGACTCACGATTGTGGTTTGTGTATCTTGCACATGACCTATAGTTATAAATCATGGGATTTGCGCATGTAACCCCTTTGGGCACAGGACTTGGTTATTGTGTTATGATTGGTTGATGGATTAGTGGACAGTGACTCATAGGAGATAGCAGATTGGTTTTACGGGATGACTCACGTGAGTCACGAGATCGTGTGAATCCATTGTTCTTTACGAGCCGATCTATTATTTTTCATGAAGCGAGACACACATGTGGAGGCGGTCCTCCAGGAGTTACGAAGATATGATGATACTCAGTTGTGCTATCAAGCACAAGAGTGTGCAAGACATGATATCATGTTAGCAAGATGTGCATGATTAGTGTCGTCCCCTGTTTATGTTATAAGGCCCAGGTTGAGTTCGTAACAAACAGACCCATACTGTGAAATTCCCCCAATCACAATCCAGGTGGCTGTCACAAACGGTGACCAAGCAAGGCAGAATTTCTCATGACTAATAGTTATTAGTTATTGGTTTGTTATCTTTTACGCTATGAGATCAGTTGACTCATAGGTTTTCACATGACGACGCAATAGCGTGTCATTGGTTGATTGTTATTGGTTGTTTAGTGATATGATTCACGATTGTGGTCATGTGGTTTATGTATCTCACACATGACTCATAGTTATGAGTCATGGGTTTCACGCATGTGACCACCTTATAGCACATGACGTGTTTTATGAGTTTTGATTGGTTGCGAGATATGGCGCAGCTGACTTGTACGAGTCAGCTGATGGATTTCACACTATGACTCACTATGAGCCTTGAGTCGTGTGACGCGAGGGCATGAGTAACGCAGGGTTAGGATTGAGGGAAAAACCCCTCTAAAAGGGCAACCTTGTGGGATGGGATTTGGGTTCTTCACGCAACCATCTAAGGGGGTGTTTGGCCCGCCACTGATTCTGATTTGAGATCTGGTCATGGCAATTTGAAATGAGATTTTGTAAATCTAAATCAGGCTAGTTTGAGATCTTGATTTAAAGATTAGAATATGCTAAATGCGCTATGATTTTGACCTTATCTGAATGACTAATACTGATTGAGACATTGTCCTGGCAAATATTATTAGAATTAATGTTATGTTATGCCAAAGTATAATATATTATTTCAACTGTTAAATACACGTACTCTAACCTTTTTCATCTCCAAAATATGTAATTAGAAGAAGCCCTAAATCAGATCACGATCAAGCAGTGGCATGCCAAACACCACATAATTTAAAATCATGATTTGAAGTCAAATCACATTTTCACATCAGAATCATCGCGGGCCAAACACCCTCTAAGTTCTTTCATATACTATGCTGTCAATACAAAGATCTTTATCTACTACGCTTTCGGGAATCAAGACACAACTGTCTTATATGAGTATAGCGATCGATGTTGCTAGATAGGAGTCAAAGGACTTAGATATCACAACAGGGGCAAGGTGGAGAAGAGTGATCGTTAGTGAACTATTGGTTACCTGCTGCAAGTATCACCCGGAGAAGAGAGAATTGTAACAGTGGCTGTCTGTTTTTGGAAGTCTGTCAATCCAACGCTATCACGCACAACTGAAGATGGTGAGAGACCTTTCAGAGGATATTTCACCGCTGGGGGTCGTGCTTCATGTTCATTGTCAATGTTTACTTATCAACCACCTTTGAACTAAAGACCACAGCAGATTGGACTATGTCTCGCTGTTTAATTATATTGGCATTAGTGAGTTAAGCTGCAGTGCTTACCACCTCTCGATGGAGGCCTTCAATGATCAAGATGGAAGAAGGTTTTATCCAGACAGTACAGATGGTATATTCTATTGGCCTTGGGTGATGCCAGAGAAAAGAGAATCTCTGGAGGAGAGTTTTATGAGGAAGGTTTTAAAGTTATACCTCACACATCTGAAGGAGTCTAGGTGTGGGGAAATGAAGGTGGACAGTAGCAACCCATCCAGGGTGAGGGCGCAGTCCCGTTTAGGCGTTGCTAGAAAGAAATTCACAGTAGTTAAGAATGTCAAATGTACTTCGGAGTTCAGAGACAGAATGCCAGCCTTTCATGCTGGTATTGCAGATGACTACTAAAAATGTTTCTCTCTCTTGCTTGCTTTTTTTTGATTTTTGATTTTTTTTTGATCATTTTTCTCTTTTTTCTCTTTTGTCCAACTCCCTTTTTTCTTTTCTTTCTCTTTCCCCTCTCTATACTACCTTGCCCTTAGCCCTAAAGTTTTCCCAGCATGCATTTACAATACTACAGTATTTCCAAAGATGATCCCACAGGAGGGTGAAGATGTGCGGAGGTGGTGAGTTTAGAGGGTGACATTGGGGGGGTTGAGGATGTTACAATCCTCTTTTCTACAGGTGATACTTGCAGCAGGTAACCGATAGTTTCTCTAACATTCACTCTTCTCTGCGTTACAGCTGTTGCGATAGCTAGGTCCGTTGACCTCTATCGAGCAACGTCGATCGCTAGGCTCATATAAGACAGTCGTGTCTTGATTCCCGAAAGCGTAGTAGATAAAGATCTTTATATTGAAAGTATAATGTATAAAAGAACATAGATGGTTGCGTGAAGAACCCAAATCCGATCCTAAAAGGGTGTCCTTATATAGGGATTCTTCCCGCAACCCTAACCCCGTGTGACTCATATCCTTGCGTCACGCGACTCATGACTCATAGGGAGTCATAGTGTGAAATCTATCAGCTGACTCGTACGAGTCAGCTGGGCCATATCTTGCAACCAATCAAAACCCATAAAACAAGTCATTTGCCCAAAAGGGGTCACATGCCTGAAAACCCATGACCCATAACTAGGAGTCATGTGCGAGATACATAAATCACATGACCACAATTGTGAGTCATGTTAGTAAAACAACCAATAACAATAAACCTGTCACAAGCGGTGACTAAGCAAGGCAGATTTTCTCCTGACTAATAAGTTATTAGTTATTGGTTTGTTTTCTTTCACGCTATGAGATCAGTTGACTCATAGATTCTCACATGATGACGCAATAGCGTGTCATTGGCTTATTGTTATTGGTAGTTTAGTCACATGACTCAAGATTGTGGTCATGTGGTTTATGTATTTCGCACATGACTCATAGTTATGAGTCATGGTTTTTGCGCAAGTGACCCTGTTGGGGCACATGACTGGTTTTATCGGTTTTGATTGGTTACGAGATATGGCGCAGCTGACTCGGACGAGTCAGCTAATAAATTTCACCCTATGACTAACTATCAGTGATGAGTCGCGTGACGCAATGGTATGAGTCATGCAGGGTTAGGGTTGAGGGAAGAACCCCTATATAAGGGCTTCCTCGGGACAGGTGATTTGGGTCCGTATTTCGATGCTCTTCCCAGCCGCCTCAACCAGTCCTTCCCTGTCGGGATAACTCCTGGCTTACTTTTACCCAGGCACCAACCTCTATACAGTTGGCAATTCACTCGATCCCAACTCACATCCTCCCAGACGACGACGACCAACTCTTCGACTTCATCAAAAAATCCATTCACAAGGCGAAAGAGGTCACGATTGGTGCAGCCAGGTAACGTAACAAGGACCGAGCAGCTAGGCTCACCAAGCAGGCCACTTCGGTGGTTGTCTCCGTCAACGCTGACGACGTTCCCATCCTCCTCTCACCCCTCTTCCTCTTCTCCAAACGGCTCAAGGTCGAAAAAACAACGCAAGCTGACTGCTACACCCAGTGTACCAATTGCTACCGATTTGGACACGCTTCTTCCCGATGCACCCAGAAATACCTCACGTGCCCCTACCGTCCACTTCATCATACTCACTCGGCTCACAGATGCCAAAACCCTACTTGCCCTAAGGGCGGCGACTCTAAGGCTGTCTCAGGCTGCTGCTGCACATCACCCCCCCACTGCCCCAAATGTGGTGACGACCATGATGCCTTCTCCAGGCAATGCAGGGCTAGACCAATCTCTCCTCCTCAACCCGAGGCCCCCCCACCTTCCGACGATGATCTATCTGACGTCTTCTCCAACAGTGAGGAAGCCATGGATGTGGGTGACGATGGCCGCCCAGCACCCTCTACTCCCGAGGTCCCTCCAGCCCAGACTATCGACCTTTCCACCTCCAGACCCCACCACTCGAGAGACACCCCTGCCCCCCAAGCGGGTCCTAGCCAGCGCCCACTGGCCAGGGCCCGCCACTGAAGACCCCCTCTAACCCCTCGGGTTCGCCCCTGAGATAATCAAAATCCCCCACTTCACCTCACGCAAAGGACTGGCTCCGGCGAATAACCTAACCCTTCTTCAACACAACAGCCTGGGTAGCTGGGATGTGTTGCTTTCCTTGTTTTCCTCCCTCACGGAAAGCCCCCCTCCTGATATTATTCTTTTGCAAGATTCCCCCTCCTCAAAAGGCTTCCTCCCTGGCTTTTCAGGCTTCAAGTCCTTTGCTCCCACAGTTAGCAGGCCTAAAGTGGCCTGCCATATTTCCGTAAATCTTTTACAATGTTTTTCGGTATAACCTGTCTTTTCTCTGGAATCGCATAATTATATAGCCCTGGACATATATACGTCCCAAGGCTGTTTCGGCTCCACATTTTCTCGCTTCAGGATAGGCAATGTTTATGCAAGACCCATCAACCGCCCCAGCCGTTCTGTCTCACCCAAAACTTCCTTCGTTAACTATAATTTCCCCTACTTGGTTGCAAGCTACTTTAACAAACATAATCCGGTAGTTGACCCCTTTAGGATTCTCTCCTCAAATGAGGAAAAGGAGTCGGCCCCCTACTTCGACAAAGCCGCTGATTTGGGCTTTTCCCTCCTACACACCCCTGGTACCTACACACTCTTTCCCTTTTCTGGCTCACACCGGCCTAGCACCATAGACCCAGCATTCGCCACCCCTCACATGTTCCCAGCTTTCCGCCAATGGGACACGACATCCCTCCCGTCAACCGGCTCACACCACGTCCCAACCCTCATCTCCCTACAACACCCCTCCCCCGCCTTGCCCCGGCCCAGGCCACGGTGGGAAGACACTGACGGGCCTGTCCTGGAAAACACTCTTGAGGGCTGGCGCGTCACCACGCCCCCGAAAGACCCTCTCCCAAACAACTCGACCACTGGTACTCCTCCGCCCTCTGCACTCTCATCTCCACCATCGAAACCCATACCCCCCGTTCCAGCCCCTCCCCAAGGTCAAAACTCTGGTGGACCCCCCTCCTTACTACCCTACGCAACCAATTCACCAAAGACACACACAGGGCAAAAAAGCTCCAGACCCGCGACCTCCACACCGCTGCCAAGCAGTCCAGACTGGGATACTTCAAGGCCATCAAAAAAGCTAAAGGCTCCTACTGGGCAGACTTCCTTACTCAAACAACTTCTCACAACATATGGACGGCTAAACAATTTGTAGCCCCCAGGAAGACCCCTAGATTCCCCTCCCTCCCAGGTGCCACAGACCCGGTATCTATCAACAGAGCCCTCCTGGATCAGTTGTTCCCACCAAAGGACCCCCTTCCTCTGAGAGGACGCCTGTCACAGGACCCCTCAGCACCCGCCCTCACAAAGGACCAGATCAAGCACGCCCTGAGCATGTCATCCCCCTCTTCAGCCCCCCGACCTGATGGCATCCCATATTCGGTATGGAAAAAGGTCAATCTCCTCAACCCAATGATCCTCCTAGACCTCCTTTCTCCCCTGGTAGCCTGCAGATACCACCCCACCACGCTGAAAGTCGCAAATGGTGAGGTCCTGGACAAGCCAGGAAAGGCCTCTTACAACTCCCCGGCATCCTTTGGCATAATAGTTCTCCTCAAGACCTTGTCAAAGATCCTCGAACGGGTCATGACGGTGAGGCTTTCCGCCATTGCCCACTCCAGAAACATGCTCCACCCCCACTAGTGCGGCTCGCTCCCAGGCCTTGGCCCCTCAGACGCCTGCCTCTTCTTGGCACACGAGGTCAGGACCCTCCAAAGACCCAGACTCAAGGTCTCCACCCTCTTTCTCGATATCAAAGCTGGCTTCGACAATGTCAACGCCACCACCCTCCGGGCTTCACTCCTAGCGAAGCACACCCCCTCCTATATGGTCAACTGGGTCTCCTCCTTCCTCTCGGAGAGGTCCTGCACTCTGGTCTTCCAAGGCTCCCCCAACCTCCCAACACCGGTCTCAGTAGGCACCCCACAAGGGTATCCTATTTCTCCACTCCTCTTCCTCCTCTACGTCGCCCCCTTACACTCGGCAATACCTAAGGGCATAATGCTCTCCTATGTCGACGACTTCTCCATCACTCTGGCCTCAGAGTCCCACTAGGACAACTTCCGCCGTCTACAAAAAACCTACACAGAAATAGCCGATAGGGGCCGGAATCTGGGGCTCTCCTTCTTGGTCCCCAAAACTGAACTCATACACTGGAGGACTCCTAGCCAGAGGACCCCCCACACTACCAACCCCATCGAAATAGACTGTTAACCTTTCCACCCCCAACGAGTCATAAGATGGCTAGGCTACTGGCTGACTCCCGCCCTGACTGCAACACACCACTACAGACACAGACTCTCGCTAGCCCAGGCTGCCTGCTCTCTTTTCAAAAGATTATCCTCTCCAGGTGGTGGCGTTAGGCCCTTTCTCGGCCACCGCGTCGCCCAAGGCCTCCTCCTCCCGATACTAACTTACAGAGCCGATGTTAGGGGTAGCAGGTAAGGTAATTTGTAATACCGGACTAGGCCTTATGTTCGAGTGCTTTTATAGGTAGAGAATCTTGTCTAGGAAAGCTCGTAGTAAAGTGTAACTAAGTTACTCGCATAATATAAAGATAATGAGGAAGATAATAATTATAACTTATTATATTGATAAGATCTCTTCTCCGGTGCTTGATGATTCTGTTTAATTGAGGGAGGCACTTCGATATTTATATTCCGCGCCTGAGTGTTTGTGGGCTACATGTCCTAACCATACTAACAAAGTATCGACCGAACAAAGTTCTCTAAATTCGTAAGTGTGAACACCTCTTGACCCTGACAACTGTTCGACTCCATACTCACATTATGAAGACGTAGACCACCATATTATTGTGAGGGTGTGTCAGTCCTGTGAATAATAGGTCAGTCTAGAGTACACGTAGCCGACTAATGCCAACGTGATAATATCTCTTCACCGAACCGTATATGAAGTGGCCAACTCCAAAGGTGTCAGACCATTCAATGCGCGAGAGTCTGTCACCGTCTGCGCATCCGGTTTCCGAACTGACTTGTGGCCGCGATTGCTCGAATAGCAGTTTGCGCTCACTATCTTATGTTCGTACTGACCGGTTCTGAGCAGGCCCGGAGGTCTCCCCTATGTGTCTTCTGGTATCGTCATAAAATATTTTTACTTAAGTGTTTATTCTGATTCCATCCGTCATCTTAGGAAACTCTCATTCCTACCCTATTGGCATCCTAAAACGGGAACAGACACTTAATTCTTCTCAGACGTCTTTGCGCCATTATCGCCATCATTTATAACTTGTTGCATAATTATATTTTAACTAATAATAACTATGACGCGGCTGTGAATTGAACACGTGACCTTATAGTCAGGGGCACGTGACTATCATCTTAAGCTAGACCGAGATGTATCTTGTAGTTTGTACTTGACTGATTGTTACGCAGGGGTCTGTGCATGAGCTTTATGGATCGGCATTCTTGGTATGTCTAACAGCCCACTTCTACACCCCCAATTATAGCACCCTCCGGGGCATGAACAGCTTTTGGCAAAGGGTCCAACCGTGGACCCCCAACGCCTTCTTCTCCACCCCAACCTCCATCTTGTCGCGGGAGGCATGCCTCCCCCCATCACTACCTACTGCAGATACAGAAGACGCCTGGCAGCCCTTAGGATCGCCTGCGCCCTCTCCACAAACTACCTGGCCGCCGCGAGGCTCCCAGCATCCTTTCCCTCCCTTTCGGCATTTAGAGCCCAAGACTCCTCCCGGCACCTCACCAGCGGCCTCTCGTCAGTCTACCTTCCACTAGACTCGCGGACCCTGGTTCTGTCCCCTCCCATCAGGAAACACCTGCCAATCGATGCCCTAGCACACCTCATGCGCCCCCTACAAGAAGGCCTCAGGCGCTTCCCACACGTCCTCCACTCCCCCCTCCCCACTGGGAGCAACATCCCTCCTGCCCACCTGATGGCATGCAGCCACCACGTCCTGCGAACCAGGGCGAAGAACATGCTGATCAAGGACTGGACCACTGATGGGGGCCCCCGCGGCGGCGCCGCCCGCGCCGGGGGGGGGGGGGGCC
>Ga0307507_10003859_pt1 | contig 27939 bp, 33 predicted proteins | sample 7_EM_MG_FD_207223 | JGI IMG/M metagenome (GOLD analysis project Ga0307507, IMG submission 207223) | Populus trichocarpa ectomycorrhiza microbial communities from riparian zone in the Pacific Northwest, United States - 7_EM | ecosystem: Host-associated > Plants > Roots > Unclassified | place...
GCAGCTTGATATTGGCAAACGAAAACGCGAAGAATTCGACGAAGGAAATTCTGTGCACCCCCATCCACAGAAACGACCGTATGTTCCAGAAAGTGACCTCCATCGTCAAGTAGTGGAAGCGGTACACGTCATTTCTCAGGCATTGGGCGTTTCACCGTCGCAAGCCATCGATCCAAATCTGGTGTCCTCTCTTCGTCTTCAGTTGCACCAGGTCTTTCTTTTTGCGGTTACATCTGCCGCTGCCGCTGGTCCCAATATGTACGCGCTGCAAGAAATAGGTGGACTTATACAAGTTATTGGAGTTCTCAGCGGCATACAAATAGGGCACTCGCCATCCGAGAACATGCCTGGTTCCTCGTCTCTTCCAGGTTATACTCCAGGACATCAATCGCACGCTGTGACAACCGACATAGGAACCGCTGTTTATCCTTGCCTAATCGCTGGCTGTGGTTTGATATTCGCTCGCTTATACAGTCTTCGGGCCCATCAGCGTAGCCATGCGTCACACCGACCACACCGGTGTGGTTATTGTCCTGCATCTTTTGCCCGTAATCATGACTTGAAACGGCACGCCAGGCTGCACGACAGAAAGGCATGGAAATGTCAAGGCTGCCACAAGGTCTTCTCTAGACGCGATGCAATCAAGCGGCACAAAAATGGGATAAAAAGTCGAGGGGCGATAAGCGACTTATGCTTGACAGCCGAAGTTGTAGAGGTCCAATTGGAAGATGCCGAGGCTGAGACTGCGATAAGAGAAGAAAGGAGGGCAAAATTATGGAATGATATAGCCGTCAACGAAGTCGTATCTAGTGGCCACAACGAAGGCAGGACGGTTGACGATGGGGCGATCAACCCGGCTGTCGTTATGAATATCCAGACGTCCATTCTCAGCTTACATGGCCTTCTGCAAACCTTAGTTGGTAATGCTCTCGGAACTCCTGTGGGTCAAAGCATACCAGTAGGCACACTAGTGGGCCAGGCCACGTTGGCGAGTGTCATCGCCCGTGCTCAATCACAGAGCTCAGCAGAGATTCCATCCTTCCCACCCCAAGGGATTCCCGGTGAGCCTTCGATGGTGATCGATGCACCAGACGGACATGTAGAGACGCATTCGATGGAATCACAAGGAGGAGAGCACCGACAAGACCACCAACCACTTCCATCACTATCAATGTACGGACTCTCCGATGAGCAAACCAGACTTCTTGAACTTGCGATCGCAAATGCCGCCTCTGCTGCACAAGCACAGGCGGAGGCAGAGGCAGCTCTTGAAGAGGAAGAAAACGGCGAGGAGAATGACGATGAAGAAGATAATGACGATAGCGAGATGGAGCAGGATAAGCCCCAGGAAAGTTAGGCGGTTCCGGTCATTGAGTGAATGATCTTTAATACACGATGTACAAGAAAACTGAAAAGATACGGGCAGATGTTACAGAAATTGCATGTAGGTTCTTTCATCTCGTCTCGAATATCACAACTAAACTTCTTCGTCAGAATCGCCCTCTGTGGCGCTTTCCAATCAGCCACGAAAACCATCTGATAAAGCGATGTTTTTCCCTATGGCATTCTGAGATCATTAATCGGGCTGTTGAAGATTTGTTGGTCGTCCTCCACCAACCGAGCGACCAGCAATCGCTACTACATCTTCGTTTTTCGATCCCGAATCCGCACAGGTTTGTTATACCGCGTTTTCACTTCTGCATCGATTCGCCGCCATTTCTGTTGATCTTCCGTACTTTCGTGTTTCCACGCCTCTGCGATTGCTTCTGCAGGGGTCAACTGACTAGAAGTGCAAGTCACTTGCTGCCGTGCCATGATGTGTGATGGTGAATCAGCAGTCATCTACCATGCTTTGAGCGCATTTCTTGGTAGATAATGGGAGCACGACTTACAAAGGGAATGCGGAACGAGCGTTGCGGGAATCGTTCGTCGAAATAATGGCTTGTGGGTGTCTGTGAATTTATATTAGCTATTATGGAACCATGGCAAGAAGGCGAAATGTAAGAACTGTACGGGTCAAAATTGGCTGGCTTTAACGTGCCAGCAACTATTTGCAGAAGTTCACACCGCCAGAAGATTTTGGACAAAGGAAACCCTATATCAGGAAATATGAAACAATATTACGAGTTGAGCACAATCGAAACATGCCTTTTCTGGAATAAGGAAGCTTTATCTTTCAACGCAGTCCACAAATGCAGCTCGCAAGGAATCTTCAAACCAGGGGCGTCGGAAATGAGGATGCCGCATAAAGTGGTCGCTTATGAATGTGCTGCAGTTTCAATTGCGATCGAAATCACGGCGTAGGTGTTAGCTAAAAGAAAACCTGGATCATGTTTGACGGAATAACCGGACCAATTTTATAGGGTCCTGCCAATCAAGCTGGAAGAAATATGTAATATTTCGGACCTCCTCATACCCTAAGGCCTGCAAGATAACAGTTGACGTTGCGCCAAGTTGACCCGCAAGGATCAGACTCTCCATTCTTAGTTATTGAATCACGGCCTTCTGGGGTCGACGAACAATGGAACTGTAAACCAACGGACGATATCGCGGAACTTGAGGCAAATCTTGAGTTTTTGATGATCGTTTTGGTACGTCCACGGGCAAAAAAGCAGCTCCTGGACAAACTTGGCTCCTCGAAGTGTGATACTGTTGGAACATCTGTCGTATTAGGGACTCTAAAAGATCTCCAAGGTCCGAGAAACATTCTTCAAGAATGATGACAAGCTAATATGAGCGGCCATCTCCAAACATAGTCAGATACATTAACCTCGGACAATTGGGGTTGACTACCAGTGGTTAGTCTCACCGAGGGTTTGAATCCCGACCGGAAGGATTGCCCAATCCACACCGTCATCGACGGAGACTCGGAGAACCGTCTCAATAGTACGGCGACCATTTTTTATCGTAGCGAAAGCTTGTGACCAATTCATATAGTAATAGATTGCCGACCATATGAGCCATGGCTTCCCTAGGGCCAATTTAGTATGACTGAGGATCTGACAAGATAATGCTCGGTTCAAAGGCTCCACAGCTTCGGCCCTCGGGCAACTCGCGGAAAAAAAATCCCTGAAGATCATAAACGGAGGACAGGGCTGTGGGGAATCGTCCAATATCGGTACGGGGAGTTAATTGAAATGTGTCGTGCAGGTGCCCACACACCCCAGAGAGCGGCATTCGAACGACATTCGAAGGTCCAGAATACAAATCAACAATCAAGCAGAATCCACATGTCTTGAGGGTTTCGTTGTGTCGATTTTGGAACAATGAGCTGGCTATTCGTTGAGGACAAAGACGCCATTGAGGTGTCCACAGTGTCGTTGTGGGTGTTAACTTCTCATCCAGAATAGGCAACTACTTGATCAGTCCTCATGTATTTATGCGACTGGGTGGCAACTGGGAAACACTCATGAGCAACGAAGTTTCAGCTTTTTTGGAAAACGGTCGTCGATGTTTTACACATGTACAGATAAAATCACATGTAGTTCGGGGTATATATCATTACTATAAGACTAACCACGTAAAAGTAACCAAGGGAAAACTCCAAGACAATATGCGGTGTAAAGTTAAAGCGACTCCGTCGCTTGTGGCTTCAGATGAAGATGTGGCTGCAGATGGCGACGTCGACGATCTAATCGCATTGACTAATGAAGGAACGTAAGCATTGCTCCAAAATTTACCATAAAGTAATAATACTCACGGATTGAATCGAGTAAGGCGTCCTTGTAATCACCCCCAGCTTCCCACAATGCAAAGCCTTTGAGACCAGCTGTACGGATGTATTCCCCTTTGTGGGAAAACGAGATAGGATCATCATATGAAACATAAATCCTGGACGTGGTGTTATATACGAACGGCTAAAAGGAAATAACACCATCAATGGAGTTGCTTTATATTTCCTGTCCAGAGCAAAACGTACCGTTTTACTACAATTATCAAATCGGTACTTGATTCCGGCCTGCGGAGAACCGTCCGAATTCAAGAAACCTCTGTCTATCAAGCCCCAATATTCGTAAGTACCACCAGAACCTTGTGGGATACCGCAAACATCTGTTTCATTACCGAAGCCGTCCCATTTATCGCCACGTACGTGACCACTGGCATAAAATGGGTACATTGGCAGAGTTGTCGAGGTATTTTGCCCCGAGCCGCCAGGCAAAATGGTGAAAGAGTGGCCATAAGAGGGCACCCCAAGCACGATTTGACTTTTCGGGAACCCTGCGGCAGTCCAAGAAGCCACTGCAGACTTCGCGGATCCAATACGTGCACGTACCGGAGCACACGAGTCATCTAGAGCAGAGGAAGGGCCTGCACCAAACGAGGAATTTGACGAAATATCGTAACTCATGATAGTGAGAAAATCGAGGACATTCTTAAAATCTGATAGATTTTCGGAGGGGCGGCCATTGGAATCCAGCCAAGGCTTAATATTTGTCGCAACAGAGATAGTCATTTTACTCCCGTCGGGAGTGTTTCGCAGTTGTTGGAGAAATGCGAGGAAGTTGGCTGTGTCGTGGCTGTCTATAACATTACAACCAATGCCCAATTCATTTGGGAATTCCCAGCTGAGGGGATAACAGTAATTATGTGAGAAGATCCAATAAGGAATCCAAATGCTCACTCAAAGTCAATCCCACCCAAGTTATACAGCCGCACCGCATCCATTATGGTCTTTACAAAAGCCGTTCTATTCTCGCTCGTTCGAACATGGGATGAAAACCATCGAGAACCTGTATAACCACCTACGGAAAGCATTGGGACGACACTCTACACAAAATATTAGATTTGAGATTGAAGAGAATGATGGGCAAGACTCACATGATTACGGGCATGGTTTACAAATTGAGGAAGTAGTGTTAGGTCAATATCACTGAAACCCAGAGTTGTGATATTCGGGGTTGTAGTCCTGCCAACTGAATTGTAGTACTCGAACGATATGGAGAGGGTAAGACTCACGCGAAGGCATAAATTAAATGAGTGTATTTTGACCAACTGACTTGGTCTAGTGGAAAATCTCGGGCATGCCAACTGGTATACCAAGCAGCAGCAATGGTCGAGTTTTTCTGGGCCCTTGATAGGGTTAAAGCCACGCAATACAGGAAGGAGAGGGATAACCAGAGTTTTGGCATGATCAAAGGAGTGTCATCCGAAGGAAGGAAAAGTTAAAGGTGAAGCACCTTAGGTACACCTGCGGCAGTCAGTGATCAAAAACGAAGGCGCCATCACTGATGAAGAGCTGATCATGATGAGCAATATACATGGTGAGAAAACTATTTTATTTTTTGTGGTTCCCTACTTCGAGAAAATTTACAAGAATACCGAAATCGATGATCACTACAGCTATGTACATAAATGAATTTGAAGACCTACATCATACTGCGAACTGTGTTGTCTCCATCGGCAAGGATACATGGCCCCCCATAGATGATCTTGTCAGACAAATTGTTGGAATTGATGTATTCGATGACCTTTTCATCTTCGGCACCTGGCTGAAGCCAGATAGCTCGCAAAGACAATGCACTGGGTTCTTGAAGGATGCGAAGAGTCGTCTAGGAACATGTGCACAGGAACATGGTCATCAGTGAGTAGGAACCCAGGAAAGAACCCAACAGCGCACATGCGGTGGTGTTATGATAGAAACACTTGTTTCCCCAGCGTGAGGGAGGTCATTGATTGAGCTGACAGTCTGCAAACCCTCGATCTCTTGCTCTTTCTACGACTTCGTCAGTGCCAATTGCAACACCAAAGCGTTGCTTACTTACAGGATTTACGGGTGTAACTTGAAACTCTCTAGCTTGGTACCATTTCAAAATCTATTCTACAATTGAGCAATTGCTGCGTACCCCTGCCGTAACTCACCTTGTTTCCAAACTTGCTCTGATCCTTCGAAGCACCAACAACTGCGAACAGGGGTGCACTCAGGAAATATTTCTGTATTGTGTGGAAAGAAGCCATCAGAGAGAATATTCAACTCATTTGCGTGCTGCGTACGCCGTATGTCACGGTGCATGTGCCGATTGGAGCACATATAGCGGGCCGGATCAGCCGAATTCTCATGTCCTGGGCCACTGCAGGTCTTTTATCGTCTCTACCATCCTGGGTGTCTCGTACAGCAAGCAGGCGTCTGTTTCTTGGATTTATTCTCGGAGTTTCATTCTCCTGGTCTTTCACCGCTTTCAAGGCCGTTTACCAACGACGGAAGGAAGAACGACGTACAGCGCACTATAGTCCCAAACCAATCGAGTTGAGGAGCGATGAAGTTGTGCGTGGAGTTACAGGCTTGATTGGTGAGCAAGCAGATCAATTTCCTTGTCTTTCTGGTTTTTATTTCCGAGTTCACAGGCAATACACCTCTTGTGAGGATTAATTCTCTGAGTGATGCTCTTGGCGTAGAAATTCTCGGCAAGGCCGAAGTGAGTCTTCCAAAACGATTATATGAATATCTGATTTTACACCTATAGTTTCTAAATCCAGGAGGAAGCGTAAAGGATCGTGTGGCGTTGCAAAGTCAGTTTGTCCTGTAGATATATTTCTGCGTTCACGCTGTTTCTGAGCATAGTGATCGAGGACGCTGAACGGCTTGGGTACCTTCAGCCGCACACTGGTTCACGAATATTCGAAGGCACCGTTGGCTCAACGGGTATTTCACTAGCAACCATTGCGCGAGCCAGGTAACTTTTATACTCTGTAATTCCGAATAAACAACTAACGACCTTCAGAGGTTATGATGCAAGTATGTGATTAATCGTCAAGAATGATTTACGCTTCTTAATCCTTATAGCGATTGTCATGCCAGACGATGTGGCTGAAGAAAAAGTGAAAGCACTTCTAGACCTTGGTGCTGATGTAGAAAGGGTGAGACCAGCCAGCATCGTTGATAAGAGACAGGTTAGCTTTCAATCTACTTTATCTCTCCCTACTTTACCCTAAGCCTCTCCAGTATGTTGTAAGTTTCTTGCAGGGCTACTTCAAAATGTATTCCAATATTTTGCCGTCAGAATCTTGCCAAACGACTTGCCGAAGAATTCGGTCAGCAGTACAAGAATCAGGTCTCTGGACCCAAATTGAAACCTCAACTTTACGTCTTGCAATCGCCCTCTGAATCGGTTCTTGTTTCGGCCCCTTCTCAACACGAAGAATTCAATAGCGTCAAAGAGTCTATCCCATCCATGAAGCATAGAGGATACTTCGCGGATCAGTTCGAGGTAAGAGTTCTGGAACCTTTTCACTACTCTGTTTCTGGACGAATTTTCTAGAACAAAAGTAACTTTGACGCCCACTTCAATGGAACCGGACCCGAAGTATGGAGCCAGACAGGTGGGCGCATCGATGCCTTTGTCGCAGGTGCAGGTTCGTTTATCCTTATCGGGTCATTTCTTCGTATCTGAATCGAATCCAAAATAAGGCACTGGGGGGACTGTTGCTGGTGTTGGACGATACCTCAAATCTATGAATGAAGACGTCTTTGTAGCTATTGCAGATCCCGAGGGTAGTGGTCTATTCAATAAGGTGAACCCCGACTTGGCCTTCTCCATTCTTTTTTTACTCTCATTTCAGGTTAAGTATGGTGTTATGTATGACCGGAAAGAGAGCGAAGGCACGAAGCGCCGGCACCAGGTGGACACTGTTGTTGAGGGCATGTGAGTTGGTGTTATCGCTGTATTTCAACTATGTCAATTTAGGTTTTTGCCTTTTTTGCCTTAGAGGTATTAATCGCATGACGCGAAACATCGAGTTGGCTTTGCTGACTGTGGATGATGCATTTCGGTATGTCGTATTCTCCCTCTATCAGCTCCCTTTTAAAAATTCGTCGTAGGATATCGGATTCTGAAGCCGTTTCAATGGCACGGTATCTTGTGAAGAATGACGGACTTTTCCTTGGCTCGAGCAGTGCTTGCAATCTAGTGGCCTGTGTCAAGCTCATCAAGCAGATGGGCTGGTCGGAGAATAAGACTATCGTTACTATATTGTAAGATCAGCGCATTCAGTTCCTTTGTAACCTGACCTTGATGGAATGGAAGGTGCGATTCTGGTAATAGACATTATTCCAAGGTAAGCATCGTATATCTCCGCCCCGTTTAAAGTCTGATGGAATGCGGGACCACATTGGCAACAGTTTTGGTAAGCAAGGTCCCTGCTGCGGTACCGTCTTGGTTGACTATTAATTGCAGGAATGATGACTATCTGCGGGACGCAAACATTCCCATTGATCCTCGATTAGTAGAGGACTTGTTGGAATCAGCTACACGAGACCGAACTTTAATGGAATAATTCCACATTTGTAGTTTCGACACAATCTGCTTTATCACCAAAATATGTTTCCATTGCTACACCCATTCCAACATGACCCATGACCCGTGGCTCTCAGTATTCTATTCTTGTATAATCACAATATCCTCGGCGTTTTCACCAAGCGCGATTCGCAGACCTGCCCAAAGACAGTCGACTAGTGCGGCACCGTTTGCACATGCAAAGACGAGAGTAGAAGCGTAGAAGAAATTAGCATTTCCCGTCCCTTGAACGAGCCATAAGTGGTGGAAGAGAGGCATGAGGAGGGATGCGTGAAGATGGAGGAGGAACGTGACTATTGGGTGCCTCATATCTTTTGTGAAAGCCGTGAAAGTCAGAACGGAATTAACATGGCTTATGGAAACTTACATTGGTAAATTTCGGGAAAGATGACGATCATGCTTAGGAAGAGTCCTGGGTCGGAAAGTGTTGTGTAGGATTTGAAAGTTCCTAGAACACCAAGGACTATGAACGATGCATACAATGGATCGTATCTGGAATTTTTAAAAAGTAAGGAATTGTTCATGCATATGCGTAGACAGGAAACGTACTGGAATTTTAGGCAAATGGGGACCACGTAAATGAGGAGATGTACGGAGAAGACCATTAGGAAGAATGGTCGAAAATGGTCGAACATTTCAGTGAAAAAGTACCACCATAGTCCAGAGTTTGGTGTCAGATCTGGGAGGGTTAATCTAAAAGAATAACATGAAGTTCAACGAGGAAGTTTTGAAAAACAAGTGAAGACAAACGTTGCGCCCCATGTCTGCGGTATCCATGCAAAACTTCCGGTAATTAAGGTTGAAATTAGAGTTAACGTGGTCATATATACAAGGAATTCTGCGAGTAAAGGTAAAAGCCTTCTAAAGTCAGCTTCGATGGGCTTTGGGGAGGCGAGGTGGGAATGAGGATCGGTGATGAGGAGCAGCAGGATTGGGAAGAGGATAATTATGGATGATAATGACAGATGGACAACTATGGACAACGCAAGCAGCGATTGCGATACCTTCTCTGAGAAATTTTTCAGTTGTTAAACCATGAAGGTATGAGGGAGGGCAGTACTTTGACAGGCAAAATGAATGCATAACAGAATCAGGGTATTTTCAAACGAAGATGTTGAAAGAGCCAGCGACGGAAGGAAGAGGTATGGATTGAGAAGGTATCTGGATTTTAGCATTAATCAAGTGTGTGCATTCCACAAGGGCAGGGGCTCACGATGCAGCGACGAGTGTGTCTCTTGAGCTGGTCTTTAAATTCTGTCTCGACCGTGAAATCTGAATGAGGGCGTACGCCCCCACTAGATCGTTTATCGTCCATAGTAATGATGCTAGCTTCCCTGAGCTTGGAAGAATTGTTGTGAATAGTGAGAGCAGTAGCGGGGACTTGAGTGAAGTCAAAACCAGCTGATAATCGAAATTCCAAAGAACATACGTGTCGAAATGACCCTCCAGAATAAGGATCTATGTCATGTCTAAATAAATAAATCCCTTCCTGTACTAAAAGAAAGAAGGTTAGTGAAACGTAGTTTACAACGAGAGTGCGTACATTGTGAGAAGGTTGTCATAGGAGAAGAGAGAAGCTGGTCATGTTTCAAGGAATCCCACAGGCCAATGAGAGACAGCCATATTCGTGAAGCCGACAAGACGAGGAAAGCAGCATAATCCCTAGTCGCCGTCGACGAGGAGGTCATTGCACTTCGCGACTCGGACTTGCGGGTAATGACTTTATGTCAGAGGGACTCGCACGCGCTGTTGTCTGATGGTTGTTTATCACTCCCGCACGGGTCGATGGCGTAGTTGGTTATCGCATCTGTCTAACACACAGAAGGTCCTCAGTTCGAACCTGGGTCGACTCACTCTTTTTCTTTTTTGCTATGTACTTCTACGAACTCCCAACAACTGGTGCCATCTCTTTTTCCGAGTTCTGCGTTGACCACAGTGCCGAGAAAGCCTATAATCGCTATTTCGCTGATGCAAGCCAGGCAAGAGCAAATCTGCGAGGTGTCTTGAAAGACAGTAAACGTGCAGATCGTGGCGAGAAGGATTTCTTGGGTTTGGTAAAGGCAGGTCTGGATCTTTTATTTTCTGTTTCAAAGCCAACGTAATTTGTCTCTAGATAATCGAGGAATATCTTCCTTATATCCATGCTATCATCAACTGTGTTGCACAGGATGAAATCAGCTTGAAGACCGAACCAGGTATGTCGCAATTACATCTCTTTCAGAGTAATCCAGATAATCTCTGATAGTCTTCAGCTGGCGCACAACTCTTTCCGCCAATATATTCAACAACTCTCCTAGGTTGAATGTTCCTGGTCTGCACGCAGATTATGCCTTCACCCTCCTGACATACGCATTCGCCTTTTCGAATCTGGCGCATGCCATTGTTGATTCAGTAGGTAATTACGAACAGGACCGTGCTATCACGGGAGTAGAAAGACAAGCAAAGGAGGACAAGGTCAACGTTGCTGTTGACTTTTTATGTCGCGCTAGCGGGATTTTCACTTTTCTAAGTGATACCGTGCTGTCTGACTGGGAGACCAGCAGAGTCAGCCCGCCCAACTTTCATAGACCTCCTGATCTTACTAGAGAGGTGAGCAATTCACTGGCCAAGTTCGTGGCAAGCTTCGTTCTTTGGAGGATAAATGTGCTTACTGCGTTTGCTTTAGGATGGCGCTTGCTGATGCCCAGACTCTGGCCATTAGGAGGCTGATGTCTAAATCCAACTACGATAGCAATGTCACTCCCGGTCCTCCGCTTCCTGCGTCACATCGGCCGCCCTCTTTGTTGGCAAAGTTGCATATCGAATGTGCTTCTCTCTATTCGTCAGCTCGAACGCTTGCTATGACACTAGGTTCCAGCAAGACCTCATCCAAGGAATCTGCCAACAAGGAAGTCTCATCTGATCTTCGACGGTATCTGAACGACCAGACGACTTTTCATAGCGCTATGGCTCACAATTGGCTTGGTGTTGATGCCGGAGAAAAGGGTGGGGCAGAGAGGGGCGGAGAGGCCGTTGCGTTTTTGCAATGGGCTAGGAAAGAACTCGAGGAACTGAAGGAAGGAGGAAAACTCGTGTCTATTGGTGCTGCAGAGAAGGAGAAGACGGACAGGCGGAAAGAGATGATCACCAATGAGCTTGCGAAGATCAACGTTTTCTATAAGTATTATAAGAAATTGAATGATACGGTAGGAACTCATCTTTTCTCTTTCAGACTCCTCGATTAATCCATCCGATGGTCCATAGTTGCACTTCCAGCCAGTTCCAACACAACAAGATCTACAGTCCCGCATTCCTGGAGGTAGAATCGCAATTCCTGCTAAGCCCTATGTTCCACCCAAACCTGCGTTTGGCCCTGGATCCCTCGAATACACGAATCGCAAGGCAGGGCAGCTTTCCATGTCTGGTGTGGGTGATGGTGTGTCTGAACTGATACCGACACCTTCTGTACCTGCTGGTAATTATGCTGGCGCAGGATCTTACTTTTGAGTCCCGTCTGGTAGCGACATTTCAAAGTAGAGATGGATGTAGAAATATAAATTGAATGTATTACTATTATCGAGCACAAATCATTTTGCTGGGCGGGCCCAACATTGCAATTGCATATTTATACAGGTGCGATATTGATAAAGCAGCCAAGGATCAACTCACGGCGTTAGTTCAAGTTAAGTACTATTATAGGCATTGAGTGAATCTAATCTCTAAGGCTATAATTATTTAGTTGAGATTCCACTGTCGCTGTCACCCTCACTTCCGCTTTCACCATCCTCCATGTCAGAAGGATCAATGTGTAATTCTTTTCGTGTAACACCAAACCCAAGGCCTGCCAATCCTTCCTCAATGTTTTGGGCATTGCCAGGAGCGGTCACGACAACTGCCACTGATGAAGCAGGCTCGAAAAGCGGCATGAAATATTTTTGAAACGATGCTAAGATATCTTCTTTCTTGATTGTCTGACATTTCTCCAAGAGATCAATTTGATGTGACCTCGAAACACCTCTGAGGGCTTGGTTGACGAAAGACATCTTCGCCTGAAGAACATATTAGGCAATAAATATTGAGATAATTTAATATCTTACAGCACCAGCTGCGGTCCCCACGCTCCTAGTGACCTGGTAGACAAGGCTACTTTTTGCGGAGGTCAAAGTGGCGTCGGTTAATTCGATCTGATTTCTTGGCGGTCAACGTTGTTGAACTGAGGGGAATAGACTACTTACCGAACCATCAACGAGACCGCGCATCATAGAAGCCGCTACTTCCAACGCCTTCATGGTATTCGAGCACTGGAAGGTAACGTTAGGAGGAATGAAATGATGTACAGAGCCCACATACTCGGGACAGTGAGAAGTCCAGTAGACCTCCTTCAACATCCAAAATTACGTTGGCCCCATATGCGAGTCCGGATCCACGGATGTGCCGCTATGTAATCGGGTTAATAACGGGAGAAAGCGATTTACTACAGAGACTCGCCCAAAGGTAACCCTCCGTTGCGTTAAGGATCTCCAAAGCAAGCCGAACGACAGGGTATTCTGCGTGGTCAAATCCTTGAATACACTTCGCTGTATGAGTGACGAACGAGCTTTCTATGGTTGGAAGGCTCATTACAACAGCCTCAAGGTGAAATTAGTGGATTGTCAAGGACTGCTTGTATAGAGATCAAACCTGTCCTGAGCAATTCTTGCCAACTGCGCTGAGTGTTTGGTTTGAGAGCGGTACAGGAGACAAGGGTGTTGGCTGGCACAAACGTTAAACGCAGAATAGGCAGGAGATAGTATCTTACCAGTAATGACTGGCCAAAATACTTGGCCCATGTACTTCGAGGATATTTGACACCTAAGACATTACCTGTAACAGAAAACCTGACTCCAGATGGGTCGAGGACTAACAGAATCGCTCCATCGGAATACTAAAGGAGAATTGATTCAACCTTACCGTGTTTCCGGATTGTTTCAAAATCGGCCAAAATGTCTTCGGGAGATTCTTGCAATCCTTGCATCAATTTAGGAATTGATTCGGCCTGCGAAAGGACACCTCCGAATCTTGCGTTTGAATCCTCCGAGTACATTAGCTCAGACCAGAGAGAAGATAGTACAGTAGCCCCGTCTCGCTTCTGTTCAGGTAGAGTTTGCAAAATTTTGGCGAGAACGACTTGTATACTTGATTCAATCGAATTATATCAGAGTGGTCCTTCAACGAACAGAGGAAAGACCCACCGCTCTTTGTCAAATTCGGCACCGTAAATTAGGTCCCTCAGCCAAGCAACGGCGGTTTCATACGAGGCCCGTTCTACCTCGATGCTTACGCGAATAACATTCGTGAAGGAGCCTGAAACACCCAATTCGACATTATACGAAACTGTATCGTTGTCCAGTTGATTGATGGCGTCTTCATGTGTCAATCTCACTCCATTGTGCCGGATAATTGGGAGAGAGAAAAAGGCAAGGAGGTAGGCGGACATATAAGGACGAAGGTGATTGGGCAGCTTAGCCAGTGAGAAATATGCATGGACACCAACAAAGTCGGACTGTGGGGAGAATTTTTTAAAAAGGAGAATAGAATACAAAGGCAACGTACATACCTCGACGTGGTCATATTCCACAAAGAACGGTAATGGCCTTCCGTCTGATTCAATGTGTTTCTGAAGCTCTCTATTAGTTGATACACATAAATTGGCCTTCCTCCCCATTCCAGGTTCCTGTACAGATTGAACGGGAATCCGAAATATACTCTTCACGTCGGGGACGGGAAACGAAGTGAGGATGTCCGTAGGAATAGGTTTGCTCTGGATCTCCTTCGCTGTTTCGAGCTTTTGTTCAACCTTTTTGAGACCCTCTGGTCCGAGTTTCTCGACTTGATTTGCGATTCTTGCTTTCTCTGACTCCTCCAAATTGTCAGCAAGTCTGGCAGAAGGTTTTCCAAGGATTACGACTGAAGGCTGCTCAAGGTAGAACCTGCAACCATTACGAGGTAAGATAGAACTTTGAGTAACTACAGAACACGTACTTTGAAAGAAGCGCTGCCCATTGGGAGTTGGTCCAGGAACGCAGGGTATTGTGATACCCAATTCCATCCATTGAATGATCCAGGTCCGATCCATCCTCTGCACCGTACAAGAAGTCGCTAATAATGGTAGGCGAGAAATAATCCCCTTTTGAAGATTCCAAACTTCTACGCAGCTGCTCAGATTTAGTCAATTGGCATCCGCAGTTTGAATGTTGACTACATACCTGACGTTCATTTCTGTTGATTACTAAAGTCATTCGCTGCATATCGATCCCGTTCTCGACAATTCGTGTCAGGCTGGCAATCAGCTTTTCGTTGAAAGTGTCGAGATGCTTTGTGGGAACAGAGCCGATGTAGATTGGCAGGTTGATGTATGTTGCCCGGGTTTCTTCGGTAAAATAGATATAAGAACTGTGAACGAGCAAGTTAGATCCTGAAAACTATATGATGGTGCATATATACCAAAGGGGTGACTCTATCTCGACGTATTCCTTGTTTAAAGGAGCAACCGATGAGGATGTGAGGTACAGCCCGAGGATTTCCAGAGCGGTTCTCGTAAGGAAGTCATTCGGAGGTGGACCACGGAATGAGACAATGAGTTCCCCCATGCCTTTCAGAATGTCAGAAAATAGATGGAAAGTTCAGGTAATGAATGCCATACTTTCGTCCTTTTCGGGGAATTCGACAAGAGATTTTGTCGAAGCAGATATTGGCTCCCTTTGCGCACTTGGAGTTTCCACGAACGGACGTTTCCATCCGGCTGGGCGAGAACCCTTATTTTGGCCGTGCTGGATAAGACTCGGCTCAACTTGTTCTTGAACCACACGCAGTAGGGATGACGTCCCTTCGGTAAGTTTGCCCGCCACAATGAGGACCAGATTATGCGGAACATAGTAGCTGGCATGATACTTGCGAACTATTGACAATTCAGTGAAACCAATCAAAAAAGATATAGCCCACTTTGCTCAGGCGTCAATATGCGCAGGTTCTCCAACAAACCACCGGTCTCGCTTCGGTAGCCACTGCCTGGTGCATCAAGCAAACATTGCAACCTACAAAATTCGGATATTAGACAAGAGTATTCGTGTATTTTTGTATGACGAACCGGTGGCTCATGAGGTCTCCCGAGGTGTTCTCGCGACCCTGCATCTCACTGTACACAACCCCAGAATCATGTCCTTTTCCATCAATGTGATGCACCTATCATTATTCACACGTAATCAGCCACTGGAAAGCCCGTAACTGAGACTTTTGCACCTCTGTCACGAATCTGGGTTAAATGAGTCAGATACATGAAGAAGTCTTTACAGTAAATGAAAAGGCATACCCCGAATCTGTAATTGTAGGGTATAGGATGTGATCAACAAATATGGGAAGAAGCTGAAGGAACCCTTGACCACCAGCTGTGGCTATAGTATAGGCGGTATGATCAGTTTCTGTCCAGGCATTCACCCCATCAGCGAATGCACGATTTGCTAGAAGATCCAGGACGCCCTTGTGTGGATACCTTTCGGAGCCCATAAAAACTAGACTTCAATGATTATCGTAAGTATGTGAAATCATCATCCTGGAATGGATGCATACTGTTCGAGTGTGTGAGGACAACCAGAATCATCGAAAACTGTAGAAAAATTTAATGATACAAACCGGGTAATACATATGCGTAGCGTACTCTCAGTTGCGACGGCAAAGTATCCTTCGACAATGGGTGCTGCGTGGTCAGATAAATGTCAAATAAATTCAATAGAGGACAAAAGCAGAACAATACCTTGATAGTCCAGATGAATGACGGTTAGACCAGTGACACTGCTCTTCCATTTTGACACGACCATATCCGTAGAGTCGAGTTTAAAGCGCTTGATCAAGTCATAGTTTCCAAACGATTCACTCATGGTGGCTTTTGGATTGGAACAGATTATGTCCTGTGTAAGTTGTGAGGCTTGTGCCAAGCTATGAGCCCAACGGGGAGAGATATCCTTGCGAACGACTGGTGAAATAGAAGAAGGGCGAAATAGACAGCAATTCAACCTGTTCTGCTGTGATACTGGTATCCGTCTACAAAGGGAAGCGAGGCGTTGCATCAACGAGAAGAACTCAAATCCGTGACTTTTTAGCCGACGCGGTCACCCGTGACTCGAAGTCATTTGTAACAGCGGAATCACCCAATACGATTAGTCAGAAAAGCATGTGGCGAAGCAGTCAACATAGGATAAGGATTAAATATTACGGCCTGACCATCACAGGATGGCTGTGACTACCCGTGCTAGACCTTAGATGATTGGCTTATTTGACTTCGTGTTGTGAGGAATTGCAAGACTTGGAACGAAAGAGAATTGATATAACTCAATAGCATCAACGATAACATGAAGGTCTTTATCTGTGAACTATCATTTCCGTATGAGCCCTGTGTTGGGTAACACTTTAGCCCTTCCGAGCTCTTCTCTGTCATGGATGTCAGCGACGATTCAACAAAAAAGCTATACACATACGTATGTAAACAAATCAAGAAAAAATTTGCACGTCGTTTGATCCGGGCAGTAACTATCAATTTCATTAGAAATTTCAGAATACAGATAGCTGTCAATGATATACCTTATCTCGCAAGGACCTGGGTGCGCACAACTTCACCAATCTTTTCGTTTTTGCAGTATCCTAGACCATTCCACCCACAATTTATTTTGTTGCACCTCGACTAAAAAAATCAACATCTGCTCTAGTGGCACATACCACTGTACTCTGCACATCGTGACTTGAAGTCCCAGTTCTCGTATTGCGTATTTATAGTACTTGCAACAGTCATACTATGATCATGTTTTCATGCTTAGTCTGATTGTGAATTTGTTGAAGGAAGATCTTGGAAAGATTTCTTCCAGGGGGAAATTGATTGTATTGTGTACAGCCTCGGTACAGCCTGCATTACTGTGCTCAGAGATTTAGCCAAAAAAAAAAACCATAGAGGCTATGTAAACATTTTGTGTGAAGGGTTTTGTCGTTGGCTACTCTGCCTGGGTTCGTTTAGTGTCTGCAACCAGCTGTAAGGCAAATATCCATTTCCATGCGGCTGTTCGATGTCGAGCCATCAGGTCTCCCCAAGGAACATTTCTTCCGACCCAAATGGCATCATGCCACGATGGCAGCCACTCAGGCTTGTAATGATTCTTTTCAGCGCTTATTACGAGTACCATAAAGGATGATCGATGATCTTTCACCCGCCGCGTTTCATCCAAGTTTCATCAGTAATTTATGTACCGCCTTCGTATCCATACGGCAAAGCGGGTAACGAGTCTAACGACCGATTCACGTATCTCGACTTCGACGTCGGCGATATCGTTTTGCCTAATAAGGTCCAAGAGGCCACGACGACGCCGTCATCACCAGACAGAGAGATGCGGGCATCACACCGACAGAGGAGGAAGAGCCTGCAGTGTTAGGCCTCAGGTCTGCGCCTCATGCAGCTGATCAGCACATAGCCTTAAAATCCGAGAACTGAAACTGTCCGAGTCGAGAGGCTAAAATTCTGATTCATGGCTGTTTGGCAAGATTTCTCTTCTCAACCAGGTCAAGCTAATGCAACCGACTGTCGACTGTCTACTATGTAGCATTTGAACGCCATTGCCTACCGGCCCGGGTCCAAGGCTGGACCCGAGAAGTAATGATAATAGGCTATCTTAATTAATCCCCAAAGTCGACTGTCGACTCGGGTATAACAGCAGTAGAAGTAGGTATAAAATTAGGGAAAAAAGAATTCATCGAATCTTCAAGTCGTGGGCCGGAAAATAAATAAATAAAATAGATTTATGACCTAGCTGATCTTAAACTACTATCCCCACAAACCTCTCTGTGTTTCCCTCAAGCCTGATGAACTTAGGATTTCGACCTGTTCCTCCTCTGCTGAACTGACTCTTAATTTGTACAGGATATCAGAAGTAGAAAATACGAATGTAGAAATGCATAGTAATTGGATATAGGTTTTCACGGGCCGTGACGCCCAAGTGATTTCGCGGTGTTGTGGATGGCCTTGGCCTCTTTTTGCTTCAATTTAGCAATGCGAGCTCTATCATAAATCGGTTTAAGGAAACTCGATAGATGTGACACAGATTTCAACCTACTCTTCAATTGCTTCTTGTTCGAGTGTGCGGATATGGTCTCGAGCATGTTGGACTTGGTTGCGGGCATCCAACAACGCACGGTCTACGTCCTTCTCGGCCTGTTCTGCCTCGGAAACTTTCTGGCGTGCGATGATGATACTTGGGTCGTGATCGATACTCCTGGACTTGTTGTTTCGAAGTCGATTACCAAATATGCCAGGCCTACGACTCGAGCTCGAAGTACTAGTGGTATGACTCTCGGATTCAGCAGAACTGCTGCTGGTGCGGCGATTGAAGGTGAAAATCCCCCTCTTTCTGTCTGGCGAGGAAGAGATGAATCGGGCGTTATGAGTAGTGTTGTCGTTGGTTCGACTACTTCTAGACAGAATCCCCTTCTTTTTCTCAGGGCGAGTCAGGGTGTTGTGTGTATGAGTAGTGTTGTCGGAGGTGGCTCTGGGTGACTTGTGGAAAAGAGGCATGATTGTGGAGAGGGATTCTGAATGAATTAGTCTTTTTATCTCTAGGGACTGCAACGTCATGATTTGATTTGGAAACTAGGAGGTGGGGCTGCTCCACGCCCCTCACAAAAAGAGTGAGTCGACCCAGGTTCGAACTGAGGACCTTCTGTGTGTTAGACAGATGCGATAACCAACTACGCCATCGACCCGCTTTCAAATTTCTGAGACATGATCATCTTATCTCTAATCTGACAGAATGGCCCGTGCGTGCGAATGTCTCGGATTGAGTATGCCGTCGGAGTTTGAATCTTCCCGGCCTTTCATCGATTTGCATGTGGTATAAAAGGGCCACGTAACCTTTCCCATCAACTCCCCGCATCGCACACCAGACTCAAAGTGTGTCGCTAGTTGTCCGCAACTCTGACGGGATGTCGAATAAAATAGTGGTGAGCTGCTCACCAACCCGCTATTTGTAGTAGTTGGTGTGGTTTTAACACCAGTATTTTCATTGAGCCTTCCATATACCGAGCTGTGATAGACGATGTCGTCCATGCGATCAAGCCAGAATTCGACGAGTTTGGTGTCCCGGAGGATGTCCTTGCTGAGCTCCAGCATGTAAGTATGGGCTTCAGAATCGTTCTCTGCCAACTCAGGCCTATTCATCTTGATAGAAATGGGAAAATAAGGTAATAGCGTCGAGAGTAGCAGAGTTTGAGGCACAGGTCCAGCAACCAGCCGCTCCAGCTGCTGCCCACCCCGTAACGGCTGCTCACCATGCATACCCTCCTCACCCCATGCACTTACACCCACATTACAACCCATATGCGGTATTACCAGCGCAGGCGCCTTCAAACCATTCAATTGTCAAGTCAGAACCTATAGACACGAGGTATATGCTCAATACCGTTCCATACTCCCTTCCTCCGTTACCCGGACCTCCTATGAATGGCAACAGACAACTCCCTCCGCCTCTACATCCTGGTGGTCAGACGGGGGTATTTTCTTTCAAAGCAGCAGCGCCTCAACCAGCGGCACGCCCTTACGCACCACCGTCGCAGCCGGCACCCTCGCAGCCTACACAGAGGATACCCCAGGTTGACGGTCCGTCTGATGAAGACTCTCCATCTCCTCCACCCAGCGGTGCATTTGCTTCAAGGGCGTCCCATCCTTCTCTACCACAACCGGCGCCTCCTCAACAGCCCTCGACAAATGATTCGGACGAAGCTATTAATAGTGATCTCGATGACTCTGATACCGAGGGTGAGGATGAAACAGATGAGGTTGCCTCGCACGATACAGATATCGTATTTTGTACATATGACAAGGTACTCTTCACTCGCCTCTTCAGTTTGATTAAACAATGTCTCATGCGCGAGAAGGTGGCTCGAGTTAAGAACAAGTGGAAATGCACACTAAAAGATGGCATGATTCATATCAATGGCAAAGATTATCTTTTCGCAAAATGCACTGGGCAAGTGCCCTTCCCTTTCTTACGTACTTTCAATTGCTGACAACTCTGCAGTGAATTTGAATGGTGATTCATGTCGAGGTCCCTTCCCGTGATGATTTGCACTATTGTATAAATACTCCTGAAGTAGGCTCCAGCGCTTGCTTATCTTTGCCACAACTATCCTACATTCATGTTTATCGCATCGCACTCATATCTATCTCAACCAAACCATTTATATTGTATTGTTACCGACTGTTAGATCTGAGTGACACATGACCCAATTTTGATCATAGGGATAGCCGATTTTTGTGTTTAGGATTTATACGGTTTAGCTGAATCGATCATCGGATGAAATACTGATGGAGCCATTCGGATACTGAAGATCCGACGAGATACGAAAAAATAAAGTGAAACGTGAAGGAGGAGATATACCCACCGCAACCACAAACAGTCCTATACCTCTTCCTATCCAGATCGGGCTCGACATGTCCAGGAAACCTCCCTTGAATTGGTGATACGACGCCTCCTCAACTGACAAGACCAAACGCTAACAAGACGTGAACCGATTTCAAGCTCCGAGACCCTACGACACTGGTCGTACGACACCCAAAACATCGACCACACGACATGCCAAAGTCAGGGAGACCTTCAAGGATTCGCCTGCGATGCTCGTAGCATCTGTAGGGTCAACTCATCTTGAAGCTCTCGGCGGTGAGGTGGTCTTCGGATGACATCCAATGGTGCCAACTCTGGGAGTGCAGCACGGACATAACTTTCGGTACCGTTTTGCAGAGAAGGTAACGCCTCCGGGGATACAGGAGATGGCTCTTGGGAGTAGTGAGCGCCGTCCGATCTTTCTGGGATCGAGAGTGGAGAAAGATTATGGCTGCCCCGCTCGGCTGGATTGGGCAGAGTGAGGGCTGGAGGTGGTGGAAGAGGGGAGTACCCTGAATTGAGGGAATATGACGTGGAGTAAAGAGGTGTGGGGTTATTCTGCATCGATGGGTGGCCTTGGTATGTATACCCGAATGAGCTGTTTTCGACTTGATTGTAGGTGGATTGTATCGGTGGTGTCACTGGAGACGGTGGCATCCGGTGTTCTGCTAGTCGCTGCGGTGGCAGCGGTGGTGAATTGCTATAGTCAAGATCGTTTCCATTATTCCATGGAGATGGTGACCCACTTGAAGGGTAATAGCTGTTGGTCTCTTGCCTTACAGACGACGGCATGTCATTTGGGTTGGAATGACCGAAGGAAGCGAATGGACGGTGGTAAGAATTCGAGGGGAAAAACTGTGACCCGTTCTCGTTGGGATAGGCCACTTGATGTTGGTGACTGCCATCCTGAGGAGGTACAGAAGAGTGCGATATTTCATACACGGGCGAAGACTGCCTGGTATGATAAGGCTCACTCATAAACGTGGGGTACATGCTAGGGGTGCCTCGAGTAGGGGTCTGGGTTCGATACTGATATGGAGTTGGATAAGCTGCGTAGGAGCGAGAAGTTACTGTCTTGGACATATCCGAGCTTTTGTTCTCGTCCGCTCGGGCACGATTCTTGGCCAATCTGGTGCTCTTGAACATTCCTTCAGGGATCGCCAGTTCCCGAATACGCGAAATGTTATCGACAGTACTCAGTTGATCGATGGTGGCTTGGGTGAAGTACGCAGCTAGGGAACGGGCATAAGAGGTGTGGCGATAAACATCATCGGCACTTACTGAGGTGCCACTTTTTCCGGCCTTTCTCTGTTTCGGCCCAAACAGAGTAAGTCTGTTTTACAAGAGGATCCCAGTCTCGAGGTGGTTTAACTTCCAACTTTCCGCTATGTGATAAGATTTTAACGTTTTAGCAATTAGCAAAACGAAGTAAAAGGAAATACCCGGGATTATTAAGATCTGGTGGCGGTGAATACTTCTCATAGTAAAACAGAAATTCCTTTGATGATAAAATGTAGGACTGACTCCGCGACGAGCGAATAATGATGGACGACGTACATCTCGTACACGGGAGGGCGACCACCTTCTGCCCTCTGTAAAGCGCTCGATCCCAAGACCTGTGGTTTCTGTGTGTGGACCGCGCTCTTCCCAGGCATAGATGCAACCCGAACGCAATGCCAGGCGCTCATCTGCATCCAAACGTCGGGACACCATATGCAAGAGACCCTGCCTGACACCCATAAATATTTTTTGAGCGTCTGCAGTGGACCGGATCCGCATATTGGAACATGTTGGTTGCTGCATAGAGGCTGAGGAGGGGATGTTGGTAGAGCGGTGACCCTGCCGAATAAATGACTTCAGGTCCTACGTGATTGAATTCCACCATTCTAGGAAACCAAATTTGAATTTATCTCGATTCGGAACGGCCAACCCTAATCACTCTATCGAGAAGTGAGATGCGATCTTGACATTTGCTTCCGTCAGCAACGGCGGAACTGTTATCTGCTGGTTGGTACCTGTACTAAAGGGATCATTCTCAGTCATAAAATTATCGGCAAACAACCGAAATAGAAACCCTGAGAGGCTGAGCCCGTTGTTATCATGCCATTTATATGCAAGAGACCACATGTTGCTGCTGTGCCAGGAATTTCTATTAGAAGAGCGCCGAATCCCGATCTCCAGAGTAGCCGAAAGTTTTAGCATTAGCATTAACCTGCGAGTGAACAGAATACAATGTCAGATAATTAACAGCACAAGACCACGAATGCTGTCGCAGTTTGGCTATGTCGACCTTTCCGTTCCTAGCACTGACATACTATCAGTGAAAATTTATGTGCACTGCCCAACTCACCTGGTGCTGAATTGGTAGCGATCATGCCATACTGCATTGATTGAGTCCACACGATACACAACACGAGGTTGAGGATTTTTGGTCTCTTTGTTGTGTGGAAATTCCTCATGGATGAGATAGGTGCCCTTACTCAAATGTGGAAAACCCTTGTTCCACCTACATTGTCCCATGCGGAACATTATTTAGACCTTCAGCGCCCGTAAGGACCCGGAGCCCATCTCCTGACGTGTGTGACATGTGTTAGTACCATACCGAAAAGCACTCATTTTGGATAAATACAATCCCTGACTTACTTTGGGAAAGTCCAACTGTCCAAGCGAGTCGTATATGAAGATGAGGCCTGTGTCTATTTTTAAACTGGACATGTGACTTAATACTTCCAGATAACTTCGCCCTTAAACGAGACTCGAGTCATTTCATGATTAGGGCATCTACCAGATTCTACAGCAACAGTTGTGTCAAATATTTTCTGAAATTCAACAGCCCTAACTCACGCCTAAAGTCCTCGATGGCACAACAACCACCATGGTCGTTACCAAAGAAAGAAACTGAAGAGCACACACTTCGAGTTTACAATTCCCTGACGAGATCAAAAGTCCGGAACCCATATGCTCTCGTGCTTTTTTTTTGACCAAAATTGTATAGAATGATTTCGTCCCTCGGAATGGACGACATGTGAAATGGTACAACTGTGGCCCTACCGTTTACGATGCTTCACACATGGGCCATGCAAGGTATATTCAACAGGACTTTTTGACGCGTTTCCATGATTTTTGACGGCGATGGTTGGTGTAGAAACTATGTGACACAAGACATTCTTAGGAGAATTATGACCGATTATTTTGGATATGACGTCCAATTGGTCATGAATATCACGGATATCGATGACAAGGTGACGTTGGCCACACAAGCTTTTTCCCCCCTCGAGACGTGTATGCTTACGACCAATCAAGATCATAGAGCGTGCACGACAGAACCATCTATTAGAAACTTTTAGATCCCAAACAACCTCTCTCACCATCGCTTTATTAGACCAAGTTCGAAAATCATGGAAGACCTTCGTGCGGACGCGAGTGAACAAAGGAGTCCCAGAAAGTGATAGGATTATTGAAGGGAATGAAGAGACAACTTGGTCGCGAATATCAGGGCTATACAGCAACTCAGAATGGAAGCAGGAGTGCTTGAAACGGGATGAAAAGTTCGACATGCATTACACTTCTGCCGTAAGGCCCAAAAAACCCATGTCCTAAATTGCGTTTCTCAACCATTCACATATAGAGACGCGCATTCGATGCAATTGAAAGTTTCCAGCAACGACTGAGCCAGCAGGATGCTAGTATGGAGTCGGCTCATAAATTAATCGATGCAGCGAAGGACGTTCTGATTCTCTCTCTTGATGCTGAGGTTTGTCTGTGGCCCATTTTCTCGGAGAAGGAACCTAATCTAGCTAAAACTCAGTTGAAATCTACAGTAACAGACCCTGCGATTTCAAGGAAACTGGCGGCTTATTGGGAAGCTAAATTCTTCCAAGATATGGCTCGTCTACGCGTACGCGACCCTGACATTGTCACGCGAGTAACAGAATATGTACCAGAGATAGTCTCCTTCGTCGAAGGGATCATTTCGAATGGATATGCATACGAAGCGGAAGGGAGTGTTTACTTTAACACAACAACCTTTGACAAAGCTGAAGGACACTACTACGCAAAACTCGAGCCTTGGAGTAAGGGCAACCGAGAGTTGCTTGAAGGTGGCGAAGGTTTGTAGCTGCGATAATCCATCCTTTTTTTTTTCCTGACACATTTTCATAGGCTCTTTGGCGACACAGAAAGGAAGACGATCACCCTCTGATTTTGCTCTTTGGAAAGGATCAAAGGCTGGCGAACCGGCGTGGCCGTCTCCCTGGGGCCCGGGACGACCTGGTTGGCATATCGAATGTTCTGTTATGGCTAGCGCAATCTTTGGAGATAATATGGATATTCACTCTGGCGGAATCGATCTTGCGTTCCCACATCATGATAATGAGGTGGCTCAAAGTGAAGTAAGTATTGTTGGATTCATCGATGAGGCATGTTTCATCGAATCTATCTAGGCATATCACAATTGCAATTCTTGGGTTAATTACTTCCTCCATACCGGTCATCTTCATATCGAGGGTCTGAAGATGAGCAAGTCTCTCAAAAACTTCATCACTATAGACGTAAGCAAACCGAAATGCTTTACCATTTGAGTTGGCGTTGATATTTTATCTTCAGGAAATCCTTGAAAAGTTCACGCCTCGTCAACTTCGTTTAGCGTTCCTTACCCAGCTTTGGAATGCAAAAATTGATTTCTCCGAGTCCCTGATGACGGGGGAGGTTAGAAATTTAGAAGTAACATTCAATGTTTGTTTCCTTTCTTTCTTTAAAGCACCGCCGATGGCTCATCTATGATCAGAACTTCTTTTCCATAGTCAAAGCCCTTGTTAGCAGGGTAAATCTGGATGAACCAGCATCGGATGGCCATCATCACTTCGAAGAGCCAGAGCAAGACTTGTTATCCAGGTGAATAACCTATTTACCTCAATATTCATGTGAAGACTGAAAAGGACTCGGCTAGTTTATCCAAGAGCCAAACTGCCGTCAGGGAAGCTCTCTGCGATTCTTTCAATACGCCAGAGGCGATAGTCACGATTCGGGATCTCGTTTCAAAGACCAATGTGTATATCAACTCTCGAGGGACGGTACTCAATGTCAGACTTGTTAGGTTAGTTGCAGAGTGGGTTGGAAAGATGCTCCGGATGTTTGGTCTTGGAGAAGGCGAGAAGTTGGAAATTGGCTGGGGTCAGGTGGAGAGCGGGGATAATGCCAATGTGGGTTCTTTGCCGTCTGTTGCTCCGATCCTTGAGTTTAACATTTTTTGTTTCCTCCTTTAAGCGGGAAGAAATCTTGATGCCATATTTGAATTTATTATCGGCATTTAGAGATAACGTTCGGAAGCTTGCAATTGGAAAAGGAGACACAGCACTCCAAGATATTCTCTCGCTTTCCGATAGACTCCGGGATTTCGATCTTGTTCCGTTGGGCGTAGCGCTGGATGACCAAGAAGGTATTGTCAATATGAATCTCCAATTCTACATTTTGACCAATTGGGTATATTCCCTTCTTTAGATGGCAAGGCACTCGTGAAGTTGGTTTCTCCAGTCGAATTGATGAAAGCGAGGGAAGAGAAAAGGGCTCTTGTAGAAGCGAAGGCGGCGAAGAAGCAGGCTCAGGTTGAGGCTGACCGACAGAAACGTATCCAGAAACTCGAGAAAGGTCGTGTGCCTCCCCAAGAGATGTTCAAACCTCCCAATGTACCAGAAGGGATGTATGGTTCGTGGGATGAGCAAGGGATCCCTCTCACCGATGGGGAAGGCAAGGAACTCAGCAAGAATCAGGCAAAGAAGATGCAGAAGGATTATGCGAATCAAGGCAAACTACACGTGGAATTCTTGGTATGGCAGAAAAACAAATCTGATTAGTCTGAGTACTTGGTAATCTCGTTTTCTACCGGTTGCATGAATTTACGATAAGCTTTGGACCCGGAAAAAAAAAAGGTCTTATGGCATAATGGTCCAGGATAAAGCGGTGGTACCCAAATCGCACCTGCCCACCTCCTTGGCCTCAATCCCCCAGTTCAAGTCATCATAGCTGGTATGAGGGATGCGCTCCATGTTCGAAGGGTATAGCGCTGAGTCTATGTAAAACCCCGTGCTTAAGACACATATTTCAGGATTGGACACAAGTTGACGGTATCGATTGGGATTCGGAACGTAAGTACGGAATTGAGGATCAACGACGATGCATTTGCCAATTTGGTGATCTGTCAGAAGATTGTAATAGTGTTTTAATTCCTGAGAAAAATGAGCCAGCGCACCCAGTCCCTTTGGCCTTCTGGCAAATTCTGGAGACGTATCTGCATGACTCTCGAAACAAAAGATGTTGTTCTACCAAAAAGGGAATTTGATCTGATGCCGACAACGGATAACAGCACACTAGGCTTCTCCCATTATCACACATCACAACAAATGGCACCATACCTCCAAACCGTCACTGTCAGTAGAAAACTCGTCTTGTGTCTTATGAATTGTCCTGAAGCTGATAACGACGGAATGGATAGTCCTTCGCAGACGTCCCTGTTACCGAAGCCGGTGTTGATACGGTCAAGTTCATCGAAGCTTCCAAAGGCCTGGTCGGCTTGTTTGGTATGGAACAACTACTCTAATCAAAATGAAAATAATTGAAAAATTTCCCAGCTTTGCTTGGAGCGACTGCATTCCGACCTGTTACGAACGACCTGACCGGCAACATCGAGGTAATGATTACCCTTTTTAAACATTCTGATCTGATGAAATCAACTACAGAAAGTTCAAACCCGCTATGATGCTAACAAATCTCTCTCTGAGACACTCGAATCCTTGGTCGAGAACGAGAAAACCGAAAAGAAACGTGTTGCGACCGAAGGTCTCCTCTGGTTACTCCGAGGACTGTCCTTCACATGCAAAGCACTCCAATATTCCCAGGAAAACAAACAACATGAACTCAGTGTAGCTTTCTTGGATTCATACGAAAAAACCTTGAAGAAGCACCATAGCTTCATTGTCAAACCCATTTTCTCGGTAAGTCTTTTTAAAAAGATACTTTCCCCCCACTTTCTTAATGGATACAACAGTTGGCGATGAAATCCTGTCCTTATCGTGTTGACTTTTATGCAAAGCTTACCGCTGACCCTGCTGGTGGACCCCCAATCAGTGATGAGGATTTCAACAAGGAGTTGGATAATTGGTTGCAAGGTCTCGATAATATCATCAATCGCATGCAAAATTTTTATCAGGAAGGGAAACACG